>ERZ506764.548-NODE-548-length-30427-cov-7.790498_pt1 | contig 30427 bp, 30 predicted proteins | sample MGYA00513041_ERZ506764 | MGnify/ENA metagenome assembly ERZ506764
TGATTATGTCATTATTTGGATTAGGAAAGAAGAAAGAAGAAACGAAGTCGTTATGTTGCTGTGGCGGAACCTGTACGCCTGACACAATGGAAAAGGCAGAAGAAAAGAAAACAGGTATGGGAGTAAAGGTTCTTGGTGGTGGTTGTGCAAAGTGTAATCAACTTGAAGCTGCGACAGTAAAAGCATTAACCGAGTTAGGTATGGATACAACTATTGAACATATCAAAGACTGGGGAGAAATTGCCTCCTATGGAGTAATGACAACTCCTGCTTTAGTGATAGACGGAAAAGTTGTTTCCTTTGGAAAGGTATTAAAGAAAGATGAGGTTGTAAAAATTCTTAAAGAGGTCAGAGGCTAATGGAAAAGAAGAAAATTGCTTTTATTTGTGTTCATAACTCATGTCGAAGTCAAATAGCTGAGGCATTAGGGAATCATTTGAGAGGTAATGATTTTGAATGTTACTCCTGTGGTACAGAAACGAAGCCACAGATAAATCAGGATGCGGTCAGACTGATGAAAGAACTATATGGGATTGATATGGAAGAGAAACAGTTTAGTAAAACTTATGATAGAATTCCGACACCCGATATTGCGATTTCAATGGGATGTGATGTAGGATGTCCGTATATTGGCAGAGCATTTGATGATAACTGGAGTTTACCAGACCCAACAGGACAAGGTGATGAAGTCTTTAAAGAAGTAATCAAGCAAATTGAGGAAAGGATTATGTTATTATAAAGAGCGAAAACTTTCAGTTTGTAGGGCTGATAAGCTGTTTATTTGAGTAGAAAAAAATTACAATCAATAACACCGGTGCGGGATTTTGATATCCAGTACCGGTGTTATTGATTCCACAGGGGCTTGGGGGTGTAGCCACCAAATATCCTATTCGTTTTCTGCTTCGGCAAGTTTGTTAAGGATCCACTCCCGATTGATAACAATGTCCTCATCATCTCGGAGATTCTTGAAATCATTGCAGTGTGAAGAAGCAAATTCATACATATTGTCGATATTAACTGCACCAGTGATCTCACCCCTATTAATGATTACAAGAATATTTGTTCCGTCGTCGTCGACAGCAAAGCGCAGTTCATCAAATTCTATATCAGGATCATTTTTGAGAATAGAATCTGTCGCAAGTAATTTAACAAGTTCCATTACCCTGTCATCTTTACCTGCATCAAAGATCTGGATCTTTTCAACGAGCTGATTTGCTGATGTCACAATCCGGTATAAGTACTTTTCGGTACGATAATCAGCCAAAGCATTTTCTCCATAAAACATTTCATATGTCTTCTCTACTTCCGATTCAGGAACCAGATAAATCATGATAAGATCTTCCATCTGATGATAGAGTGTAGGATAGTTTAAACGAAAGGTCTCTCCACAGTTCGGGCAGGTATAAAGGAAAATAGATTGATTAAGTACCTTCTCTTTCATTTTAGGATCCAGTACAGTATTAATGCTGTCCCAGACTTCAAATTCTCCCTCATGATGGCAGGAAGGGCAGGTTACCTTTTCTATATGATGTTTTGACATAAATAATCCCCCTTTCAGTGAGATAAATCGATAGTTTTCTTATTGATGAATACGCTTATCCTTTATTATTTTGCCAGGAAATTACTTTGTATTTCCATAGGCATATGATAAGCCTGACCTCGTTTTGTCAGGCTGTATAGTTTAAAGCTCATGAGTTCCGGAGTTGCATTCAAAGAGCTGCAGAGTCCGAAATAATCCAGTTCCTCGTTCTGAACCATCTCTTCAATGTCTTCATCTTCAATCAGTAGATCGGCAGCAAACAGATTAGCCTGGTATTCTGTATTATCCGTCATATTGTAGAGTGTATCATCTTGCATCGGAGCCATTTTCAGCTGGGAACGATGCAGAATGATATGCCCTAATTCATGGGCGGCAACGATCATCTTTTCTTCTTCTGAAAGGAAACTGCTGATCATGACATAGATTGTCTTACAGCTCATAAAACAGTATCCTTTTAATGTTTTATATCTGGAAGTTTCCCCGACAACAATGTTCATCTGATCCATGATCTCAAAGGGATCCCTGGTGCCATATTTCTTGATTAATTTCTTTGTTTCTGTATATATGTAAGTGTTTCTCAAATAAATCACCTCAAAAGTAAAAAATAAAAAGGGCAGAAATATCCTTGTAACTATAAGGTAACAGATTAGGTGTACAATAATCCCGCCTTCTATTATTTTTCCTCTTGTTTTTTCAGATATTTTTTCGGTGTAAATTTCTTTGCACGTCTTTTGGAATCCAGATAAAGGCTCTGGATCTCATCCATAAAAGCTATTTTATCTTCGTCTGTCAGTGATCCACCGGCAAACATAGCTGCAGCCTGTTCCAGAATCTGCTGAGCCTGTCTGGCACCACGGTTACCAAACTGTTCGGATGCTTCTGTGATAAAAGCTTCATTCTCACTCATGAGATAAGAAACGTCACACTGTAATGCATCTGCCAGTTTCTGATACAGAACATTTTGTTTTGGAAAACGTCCTTCTACTTCCCAGGATCGAATAGTCCTATATGAAACACCAACCATACTGGCCAGTTCCTGCTGACTCATCTTTTTTTCTTTTCTTAATGATCTTACTTTTTCACCGAATGTCATAAACATACCTCTTTCTAAGCCTTGTCTTATAAGTTTCATTAGCCGCTTCAAGGCAAAACGGGAAATGTGTTTCCTTAAAGATAAAAATTAATCTTGACAAAGGGAAATATCTCTCCTATAATGTGAATCACAGATAAGGGGAAACATCTTTCCTATAAGATACACAATATTTCCTCTTTTGTCAATGGATATGTGAAATGAATTTCCTGTAATTCAATGAAAACAGGAAGGATAGACAATCATTGATAGTCAAAATGGGATACATGTTACAAAAAGAGGAAAGACGTATGGGAGGTGGCAATGTGAGTCAGGATCAGACTTCTATTATCTGTATTGATCTGAAGTCCTTTTATGCTTCTGTAGAATGCGTAGAACGTGGGCTGAATCCATTTAAAACAAACCTGGTGGTTGCAGATCCGACCAGATCAAAGTCAACAATCTGCCTGGCAATCACTCCGGCTATGAAGTCTCTTGGCATCAAGAACCGGTGCCGGATCCATGAGATACCGGATTGTGTGAAGTACATCACAGCCATGCCAAGGATGCAGCTGTATATGGATTATTCCGCAAAGATCTATGGAATCTATCTGCGGTACGTCTCAAAAGAAGATATCCATGTGTACAGTGTCGATGAGTGTTTTATTGATGTGACAAACTATCTGCAGCTTTATCATCTCACTGCAAAAGAAATGGCGGTAAAGCTTATGCAGGAGGTTATGGAGGAAACAGGTATCACTGCAACCGCTGGTGTGGGAACCAATCTGTATCTTGCTAAGATCGCAATGGATATCGTAGCAAAGCATGTGGATGACCATATTGGAATCCTGGATGAATTCTCTTACAGAGAGCAGCTATGGGATCATAAACCATTAAGTGACTTCTGGAGGATTGGATCCCGGACTGAAAAAAAACTGGCCGGTTACGGGATTCATACGATGGGCGATATCGCAATGGCTTCTTTAAGATCCGAAGACTGGCTGTATAAGATGTTTGGGATTGATGCAGAGCTGTTGATCGATCATGCATGGGGCTATGAAACATGCCGGATGAGTGACATCAAGAACTATCATTCGGAGGAACACAGCCTTTCAAATGGTCAGGTGCTGATGCGAAATTATTCTTTTGAAGAAGCACTTGTAATCGTAAGGGAAATGACAGACAACCTGGCCCTGGATCTGTTTGAAAAAGGACTGGTGACAAGCTCTTTCACCTTATGGATCGCCTATGACCACAGGTATGAGCATGAGGCATCCAAAGGAACCGTAAAACTCGAAAGAGGAAGTAACAGTTCAAAAAAAATCATGGATGCAGTGGAAGATTTATATCTCAGGATTGCGGACAGATATACCGGAATCCGAAGAATCGAGGTGTGTGCGAACAGGGTTGCTCCTGAAAATTATGTGCAGTACAGCCTGTTTGATGATCCAAAACAGACCGATAAAGAACGGCATTTACAGGAAGCAGTATTGAATGTAAAGCAGCGTTATGGAAAGAATGCGATCATGCGTGGATCTAACCTGCTAGAGTGTTCTACTTATCGAGAACGCAATGAACAAATAGGTGGTCACCGTGCTTAGAGGAGGTGTAAAAAGTGCTGGCAAGTGCATATCAACCGTATTTATATTTATCAAGACCGGTTTCCAGGAGACATCCCATGGATGTAGGACGCAGGGCAAAACAGTTTGCTCCATTTGCGGCACTTCGTGGACTGGATGAAACGATCCGGCAACAGGAAATCATTTACGAATCGAAAAGAGATTTATCCGAAGAAAAGAAAAATGAGCTGGATATGAAATTAAGGATCCTGGCATATGGGATGAAGATACAGGCTACTTATTTTCAAAAATCCTGGAAGAATCCGTCAGTTGGCCAGTACCATACGTTATCTGGAACTGTAGAATTTTTTGATCCATCCGTTCACTTACGGATCGATGATACTGAGATTCAGATCCAGGACATCTGTGATCTGACTGGTGATGTATTTGAAACTATTGAAATATCATGTTAATTAATCACAGCGGAATTTTTTATACCGGAAAGAGTGTGTGGTAGCTGGTGGAAGGATAAAAAAGGATGCACAGATCGACAAAGCAGATCTGATCAGAATAAAAATCGTGCTGTTCGTGCAGCTTTGGCACTTACGGAATGGATGGCATGATGCTCATAAGGCGGATTTGATTTCCCTTTGGTCCGTTGAGTAATAAATGGAGAAATATCTTATTGCTTAAAGGAGGAAGCCTATATGGGATCAGGTGCTATTAAATGGCATGTACACTGCTCTGTATGCGGAGCATTTATTGAAAAGAGTGCACAAAGCGATTCAGAAGTGGAGTGCAAAAAATGTCGCAGTACATTGGAGATATTTGTAAAGGATGATATGGTGTCGGTTCGTCCGATCCGCATCCGAGATGAACAATTAAAGTCCAGGATGCGGACATATTCCCGAAAGATGATGAATCAGGGATCATAACAGAATAGAATGAGCTGTCTGTAGTAAGCGTTGGATTTGGCAGGAACCATCAAGAACGCACCAGACAGCAAGAGTTTGTCAAGGAGCTGAACCTGACTGGAATCACTAAGAGCCCGGCAAAACATTTACGGATACACTGCAAGATCAGAAGTATTTTCTGGTTTTGGAGATTGTTGAAGTATTTGTTTTGTCGGGCTTTTTTGACGTATTTCGAAAAATTTTTAAATTTTTTTGTCGTACCCCACTGTAAAACAGGCTCTCAGCGTTTCGTTATATAGAGGTTGAATTCTTTTTTGCAAAAAAAATTGTAAATAGAGATTTTGATAATATGGCGCAAAGGAGGAAATAAAGATGACTGAAATCGAATACCAGGAATTTGTAAGGCATTGTCCTTACGATGCTATGGGCGATTATTCCATGTTTCACAAAGAGCAAACAGAGAATGAATCAGAAGATGCACATAGCAACTGAATAAGCCAGGCAATCTGGCAAACTTAATCTAAACGCAGATACATGCGTTACAAAGGAGTCGCGGACTCCCGTTCAAAAAAAACGGGTGAGTTCGTGATCTCTTGTGCTGCAGTTCTTTATGTCTGTGCAGGAATTTTATAAAAGATGGAATGGACCACCCGGAGCCGAAAGGCAGAAAGGTGGTCATTATGTTGACATTAAAAGAACTGAAGAAAATCGTGAAAGTTGCTGATGTGGAGAAGAGAATCCCAAGCGTGAAATCCTTGAAGGAACACAAAGTTGTAGTAAAGGAAATGATCAATGCAGATACAACAATCTCTGTTTATGATCACGGATATGTACTTTATACAGCAGGAAATCAATCAACCGTATTTCCACTTCATAGTTGTGATGACTATGAATATGTGAGTGTAACTGGTGATAACAAGGAATTCAATAAAGAGTTCTTTGATAATGAAAACTGGTATATCCGTCTGCTGATGGAGGCTGAAGACCGTATGGCATACAGCCAGAGCAAAATCAGCACCAATCATGGTGTATTTTCTAACAGCGATGTTACAGATGATGCGGAGATTATGAGAGGATCTTCAAAAGATTTTGTTGACGATGTTATCGACAGAGAAATTCTGCATACGCTGATCAAGGAATTGACAGAGAGGCAAAAGATGGTACTCAATCTGGTTTATTTCGAAGAAATGCGTCAGCAGGATGTCGCAGATTATCTGGGAATCAAACAGCAGAGTGTAAATGACCTCCTGAACAGGGCATTAAAAACGATGAAAAAAAAGGCGGAAAACGAAGAATTTTAAAAAAATTTCAAAAAAATTGAATTAGACCACTGTAAAACAGGCTCTGAGCGTTTCGTTATATGAAGGGTTTGCATAGAACACCTTCATGTACCTTGAAAAATGAATAGCCTGCCCGGAGTGATATTTGGTTTGAACATGCATAGAGCGAAAAGTTGCGTGTCTGCCAGAAGAAAACGTATCAGAGATGGAAACTGATATAGGAACGGATCCGGGAAAGAAAACAGGAAAACGCTTAAATCTTAAATCAAAATAAAATGTCTGAATCTAAAAAGAGGATGACATTAGAAATCATGTGGCGGTATTTGTGACAAACAGGTACCGCCATATATTTGTGCTGTTATCTCAGCTTGTGCTGACTGTCCCAAATAGCGCAAATTTCAGGAAAGGAGGCAATCATCTTCGTATAAAAGATAATATGCAGAAACTAACAGATAACCATACACAAAAGAATCAGAAAGGAAGGATTTAAGAGAATGAACGTGAAAAAGAAAGCACGCAGGGTGATGTCCGGTTTACTGACTGCAGTAACAGTTCTATCGACGGTACTCTCTCCCGCTGTTGCCTATGCTTCTGATGATGCCGGATCTGTAAAAAAGATTCCGTATTATGAGGAGATCAAGGATCAGCTGGATGAAGATGAAGTGGTAACTGCAAAGGATTATGAGATCAAGGTTGGAGACAATTTCGATGTAAAGAGTGATTATACCGGTCTTACGATCCAGGATGACAGCAAAGTAAAAGTTACATTTCAGGAAGCAAAAGATACGGACGGGAATGATTTTTCTACCGATTATGCCAATTCCTATAAGGCGGTCTATTATGTAGAACCACAGACAACGGATCACCCAACCTACCAGATCAATCGAAAGATCGTGGTAAAAGAAGCGGATCAGCAGAAAGATTCGCAGTCAGAAAGTTCTTCTGATCAGGATGCTGGTTCTTCCGATGAGACAGAAACAGAGGATTCTGAGGCTGGCTCGTCTACAGAGGAAACTGGTGATGCTAAAACGGAGAGCAAAACAGAACTGACAGAAAAAGAATTTGATGCAGAGATCGAAGCAACGGAGAATCAGGAGACCGTTGATCCGGAAACAGGGATCACACTCTCAGAGGTTATGCAGGAAGCTGTTGACCAGGAAGTTGCTCTTGCAGATCTTGAAGCAGGCGAAAGTATTACTTTTGATATGCCAATGATGCTTGCTTCCGGTGAAACAGGAACAAAATCAGTCACCGTCACAGCCGGTTCCTGGTACTATTACGCAGATTATGGATTAGGTTCTTATCTGACTTGTCCATATTATGTGAAATGGGGAAGCATCAATGCGACAGCATACTGTGTTGAACCATCGAAAAAAGGACCGGGAAATGGAACTTATACAATCCAGAAACTTGCCGATGGAAAGACACTTGCAAAGGTCTGCTATTACGGAACAAAAGCAAGTGATGAGAATGGTTTCTTCGATGAGAAACATCCGGATTTTCCGGCAGGAAAGAGATTCATCATTACCCATCTTGCAGCAGCTTATGCAAATGGATCCAGTGACTGGGCATCCGGAACTAATGCAACAGGAAAGAACCTGGCAATGGAGCTTTACAATTATTGTGTAAATATGCCGGACATTCCGTCTGTAGATATGAGCTTTTCCGAATCTAATGTAAAGGCTTATGTGGAAGGAAACAGCCAGCGAACAAGCGTGATCACATTCAAAGCAGATAAACTGCAGACAATCACAGTTAAGTTGCCAAGCGGTGTAAAGCTTGTAAATGTGACAACCGGTAAAACCAGTGCTGCAGGAGCAAGTGTAGAAATCAGTGGAGGTACACAGTTTTATCTGACAGCACCACTTGATCAGGCAGAGAGCGTCAGTGCTACATTTTCTTCTCGGATGAAGGGAAGCATTGATAAAGAATACTCTGCTTACAAGATTGTAACAGGATCTGGAACACAGGACCTGGCTCTTGTTTTCGGTGAAGGTGTCGGAAATGAGAAATATGTGGATTTTAAAGTAACCTGGACAAAAGAATGCAAGGTATCCATTGTAAAGAAAGACCAGGATACAGGCAACGCACTGGCTGGTGCAGTGTACGGGATCTATTCCGATGCTGCATGTACAAAGCTGATTGCAGAGATGCCTGCAACTGATCAGAATGGTGCTTCACAGCTCACAATGGAAAAGACACAGGAAGTTGTTTATCTGAAAGAAATCTCTGTTCCAACAGGGTATCAGATCGATACAAAGTCTTATAATGTGACTCTTGCTATCGGAAAGACAACGACTAAAAATGTAACGGACAAACGAGTAAATGCAAAGCTCAACATTGCAAAACAGGATGCTGAGACAGGCAATGAAGCCCAGGGTGATGCAACACTGGAAGGTGCGGTATATGGCCTTTATGCAAGAGAAGACATTGTTCATCCGGATGGAAGAACCGGAACAATCTATAAGAAAGACACCCTGATCACATCCCTGACAACGGATAAGAATGGCGAAGCTTCTGTATCGGCTCTCTATCTTGGAAAGTATTATCTGAAAGAGCTTAGTGCTCCGGTGGGATACGTACTGGATCCGACAGAACATGATGTGGACTGTACTTACGAAGGTGCTACTGTTCCGACAGTAGAAAGAACTTCTGTATGTAAAGAAACTGTCGTCAAACAGCCATTCCAGATCATTAAGGCAGCAAACAATGGAAAAACCGATGCAGATCTTCTTAAGGGAGTTGGTTTTTCAGCATGGCTTGTCAGTGATCTGAAAGTAAAGGCAGATGGAAGTTATGATTTTGATTCGGCCAGACCGGTTGTACTGACTGCAGATGGACAGACAGAAATGTTTACCGATGAAAAAGGATATGCAAGATCGATTCCGCTTCCATATGGAACTTATGTGGTAAGAGAAACCACAAGCAAACACAACTATGCACCGGTTGATGATTTTGTAGCGAAGATCACAGAGAATCATCCGGATACACCGCAGACATGGCGAGTGCTTCTGGATAAAGAATTCAAAGCAAAATTAAAGATTATTAAAAAGGATGCAGAAACACAGAAATCTGTACTCCTGGCAAATACTGAGTTCAAGGTATACGACCTGGATAACCAGAAATATGTGGAACAGACAACATCCTATCCGAAGCCAACAGTACACAAATCTTATTTCACAAACGAGGAAGGATACCTGGTACTGCCAAAGAATCTGAAACCTGGTAACTACCGGATTGAGGAAGTGACGGCACCCGATGGGTACACAATATCCAAAAACTATGTGACAGTTGCAGTTGATACAGATACTGCTTATCTGACCGATCCTGTCACAGGAGATGCAGTCATTGATGTGGAATATACCAATGCCCCGGTCAAAGGTCAGTTAAAGATCTATAAACAGGGGGAAGTGTTAAAGGGATTTGATAAGGACTTCCAGTATGAAATGGCTGGACTTGCAGGTGCTGAATTTGAAGTCTATGCGGCAGAGGATATTTATACTGCCGATCATCAGGTAGATGCAGATGGACAGAGAACTCTGTATTTTGCAAAGGATGCACTGGTAGCAACCGTCACAACGGATGCAGATGGTTATGCAACCGTAAAGAATCTTCCACTTGGCAGGTACTATGTTAAAGAGAAGAATGCACCGGACACTTATGTGTTAAATACCGTGCCGGAAAATGTCGAATTTGCTTATGCGGATCAGGATACCGCAGTGATCGAGAAAGAAATCTCTGTCACAGATGAACGACAGAAAGTGTCGATTACGGTCGAAAAACAGGATGCTGAGACAGGTAATACAGTAGCCGGAGCAGTATTCGGTATTTACAACGCAAATGACATCCAGACAAAAGATGGAAAAGTGATCGTCAAAGCAGATACTCTTTTACAGGAAATGATTTCTGATGAAAAAGGTCAGGCAGCATGTACACTGGATCTTCCACTTGGAAGCTATTATGTAAAAGAACTGAAAGCACCGGATGGATTCGTATCTTCTGATGAAGTACTGAGATTTGATGCTTCTTATCAGGGTCAGGATGTACAGACAGTAACATTAAAATCAGTAAAGAAGAACCAGCCAACAACTGCTGAGATCACAAAATCAGATGCAACAACCGGGGTAGAACTGGATGGAGCTTATCTGAAAGTAACGGATAAAGATGGAAATGTGTTAGACAGCTGGACATCTTCCAAAGATGCACCGCATGTGATCAAATATCTGAAAGTGGGTGAGACTTATACCCTCCATGAAGAATTTGCACCACATGGCTATCTGGTAGCCAATGATGTGACATTCACAGTCAAAGATACCGGAGAGGTTCAGAAAGTGGAAATGAAGGACAAGGTACCGGTTGGTGAACTGATCATCAACAAAAAAGGAGAATTCCTGGATTCTATTACACTGGCCGATAAGGTCAAAGGTGTGGTGGAACACATTTTCAACTATGTAACCGGAAAGCTGACAGATGTTACGTTTGAAGTCTATGCTGAGGAAGACATTAAGGCTGCCGATGGCGTCAGTGACGATTACTATAAAAAGGATGAACTGATCGCAACAATAAAGACAGATGAAACCGGTATTGCAAAACTGGAAAATCTTCCACTTGGTAAATACTATGTGAAAGAAACAGGAACTGCTTACGGTCATGTACTGGATGGTGAAATCCGTCATGTAGATCTGACTTACGTGGATCAGAATACACCAGTTGTAGTCTATGACAAAGACTGGCAGAACAACCGCCAGAGAGTAGAAGTCAGTGTACTTAAGAAAGAAAAAGATTCTGACCGTACACTGGAAGGCGCTATCTTTGGATTATTTGCCAAAGAAGACATTAAGTCTGAGACAACAGGTAAAGTCCTGATCGAAGCCGATGAGATCATTGAACTGAAATCTACGGATGAAGAAGGAAAGATCACATTTGTTGCAGATCTTCCAATAGGAGCAACTTACTATGTAAAAGAGCTCTATGCACCGGACGGATTCGTAACCAACGATGAAGTAAAGGAATTTACCTTTGAGTATGCAGGTGAGGATCAGCCGACAGTCACTTATGATTTTACCTTTGATAATCAGCCAACCGTCGTTGAATTTACCAAATCCAGTCTGACAACCGGAAAAGAACTTCCGGGATGTAAGCTGAAAGTGGTAGATGCTGATGGAAATATCGTGGATGAATGGACTTCCGGTAAAGAAGCACATGTGATCCGTGAGCTGACTGTCGGAAAAGAATACGCACTGGTTGAAACAAAACCGGCCGATGGTTATGTGACAGCTGAAAGCGTGAAGTTCACCATCAAAGATACTGCCGATGTGCAGAAAGTTGAGATGAAGGATGATGTGACGAAGGTGAAAATCTCCAAACAGGATATCGCCGGAAAAGAACTTCCGGGAGCAAAACTCACGATCCTTGATCAGGATGGAAAAGTTGTCGAAAGCTGGACCAGTACAGAGAAAGCACATTACATCGAAATGCTTCCAATCGGAAAATACACTCTCCGTGAAGAAACAGCACCGGATGGCTATCTGGTTGCAAAAGATGTGGAATTCGAAGTAAAGGATACTAGTGAAGTACAGCATGTAACCATGGTAGATGAGGAAAAACCGGCAGAAAAGACACCGGAAGGTGGAAAACCTGTCAGTGATTCACCAAAGACTGGGGATAACACCAATCTGTGGCTGTGGTTTATGCTTCTCGGCATTGGTGCGACTGGTACAGGAGCCCTTGCATTTATGAGAAAAAAGAAACACTAATCAAATAAGAATGAGCGTTCATGGAAACCGAAAGGAATCTGTGGACGCTTTTTTAGATGGGAGAAACCATGAGAAATATCATTATTTTTGTTGCTCTTCTGGGAGCAGCGGCAATATTTACAGTTTTGTATTGTCTCATTGCTGCCGGAAGTCAGGCAGAGAAAAAACTGACAGAAATCATGAGAAAAGAGGAAGAACAGAATGAAGACAAATAAAGATCTGATCATAGAACCAAATGCAGCTATAGAAGGAAGAAAGTACAGCGAAGAAAAGCCATGGTCCTGTAAGTACTGTTACTGGTGGGGAGGCAAAAAGAAAGGCTGTAACTTGAAGCAGTGCCATTATCTGCTTCCTGAAAAGAAAAAAGCGGTAAAAACAACACCATGTGGTGGCTGTCCGTATGGAAAACATGTTCCATGCATCGGATATTGTATTGCCCGTCTTCATTCTGAAATGAAAGGAAAGAAAGGACGTGGGTAATTGCAGGAAGAAGTAAATCAGAAAGTGATCAGCCTGAGCATCCAGGGAGTCAAGATCACTGCCAGTGTGCTAAAAGCAGCCCTTCGGAAGTTCCTGGAAATGGACAACCGGAGGAAACAGAAAGCAACGCAGGTGAAAATGGCTGAAAAGACCGGACGGGCCCAGGAGAAAGGAAGGGAAAAAGCCCGAAAAAAGATTGAAAAGAAAAAGCCACATGGAAAGCAGACCATCAAGCAGCTGAATGCACAGGGAGTACAGCTTTCCAACATAAAGATCACAGATGAAAATATCAAATCCTTTGACCGTGTGGCAAGAAAGTACGGGATTGATTACAGCCTGAAAAAAGAAGTCGGTGCGGATCCACCAAAATATCTGGTCTTCTTTAAGGCTAAAGATGTGGATGTGATGACAGCGGCTTTCCGGGAATATGCCGGAGTAGAACTGAAAAAGAAACAGGTGAAGAAACCATCTGTCAGAAAGAAACTGCAGAAATCTGTAGAAAGAAAAGCAAAGCACCGCCAGCGTGTGAAGCAGAGACAAAAATCCAGAGGTCAGGAACGATGATGCGGGAGAAATTACAGAAGGTCCAGATCAAACGGCTGGTGATCTTAAATCTCCCATATTTCTTTATCTTCTATGTAGCAGATAAAGGATCCTGGCTGTACCGGCATTGCCTGGGAGAAAGCATGGTCCAGAGACTTGGCGTGATGTTAGTCAATTTTCGACTGGCATTTTTAAGCTGGCTGCCAAGTATCGCTTTGCAGGACCTTACAGTAGGTGTTCTGGTTGCAAGTGCATTAAAACTGGTTGTCTACTATCGTTCTAAAAACGCAAAGAAGTTCCGGCAGGGTGTGGAGTATGGATCTGCAAGATGGGGAAATAGAAAAGATATCGAACCCTTCATGGATCCGGTTTTTGAAAACAATGTCATCCTCACAGAAACGGAACGTCTGACCATGAACAGCAGACCAAAAGCACCAAAGTATGCCAGAAATAAGAATGTGATTGTCATCGGTGGTTCCGGATCCGGTAAGACAAGATTCTATGTGAAACCCAATCTTATGCAGATGACGGACCACGTATCCTATGTGGTCACTGATCCAAAGGGTACGATCATCGTTGAATGCGGGAAGATGCTGGTAAATGGAGGATACCGGATCAAGGTATTAAATACGATCAACTTTAAAAAGTCCATGCATTACAATCCGTTCCATTATATCCGGAGTGAAAAAGACATCTTAAAGCTGGTCAATACCATTATCGCAAATACCAAGGGTGAGGGCGAAAAATCAACTGAAGATTTCTGGGTCAAGGCCGAGCGTCTTTTGTATTCTGCACTGATCGGATACATCTGGTATGAGGCACCAGAGGAAGAACAGAACTTTTCTACTTTGCTGGAATTTATCAATGCCAGTGAGACCAGGGAGGATGATGAAGAATTTAAAAATGCAGTGGATGAATTGTTTGAAGAACTGGAAGCAGAAAATCCGGAACACTTTGCAGTAAGGCAATATCGCAAGTACAAGCTTGCTGCCGGCAAAACTGCAAAATCGATTTTGATTTCCTGTGGTGCCAGACTCGCACCATTTGATATTCAGGAGCTAAGAGAAATCATGTCCTATGACGAAATGGAACTGGATATGATCGGTGATCAGAGAACAGCTATGTTTGTCATCATCAGTGATACCGATGACACATTCAACTTTGTGGTAGCGATCATGTACACCCAGCTCTTTAACCTGCTTTGTGATAAAGCGGATGATGAGCATGGAGGCAGACTTCCCTATCATGTACGGCTGCTTCTTGATGAGTTCAGCAATATCGGACAGATTCCAAAATTCGACAAATTGATTGCTACGATCCGAAGCAGGGAAATCTCCGCTTCTATCATTCTGCAGTCACAATCTCAGCTGAAAACCATCTATAAGGATGCTGCAGAGACGATCACAGGTAACTGTGACACTGTTCTTTTCCTTGGTGGAAAGGAAAGTTCCACACTGAAAGAAATATCAGAAACCCTGGGAAAGGAAACCATTGATCTTTACAACACATCAGACACCAGAGGCAGCAACCGGTCCTATGGGCTGAACTATCAAAAGACAGGAAAAGAACTGATGAGTAGAGATGAGCTGGCGGTCATGGATGGAGAAAAATGTATCTTACAGCTTCGTGGAGTCCGGCCGTTTTTAAGCAACAAATATGACATCACAAAGCACAAACGGTACAAAGAGCTTGCCGATTTCAATAAGAATAATGCGTTTGATGTCGAAAAATATCTGGCACACCGACTGGTGATGTCGAAAGATACAGAATTTGAAATGTATGAAGTAACTGTAACACAAGAAGATGTATCAGCGATTGAAGCTGAGGAAGGTGAGGACTGATATGAAAGAAAGAATTCGAGCACCCTGCTACTACTGATAAGGGTACAAAAAGGTCTGAATAAAAGGGAAAGGAGTAGAGCCAAACGCTTACAGACCATAAGAAAAGCGTTTGTTCATACATTTGATTATGGCTTTTTTTAGCAGTGCAATCAATATCCTTCAGACACTGGTCGTTGCAATCGGTGCCGGCCTTGGTGTCTGGGGCGTAATCAACCTGATGGAAGGTTATGGAAACGACAACCCGGGTGCAAAATCCCAGGGAATTAAGCAGCTGATGAGCGGTGGTGGTGTTATCCTGATCGGAACACAGCTGATCCCGCTTCTGAGTGGATTATTTGGTTAAGAGAAAGGAGTAGAGATCCATGTTCAGTCAGATTTTTGATGCGATTGAGGAATGGATGAGGGAACTCTTAACCGGGATGATCACTTCCAACCTGGACACGATGTTTACTGATGTCAATCAAAAGACTGGTGAGATCGCTACCCAGGTTGGACAGACCCCGCAAGGGTGGAACGGCAGCATATTCAGTATGATCCGGAACTTATCGGATTCCGTGATCATGCCGATCGCAGGTATTATTATCACACTCGTACTCTGCTACGAATTGATTTCTATGCTGACCGAGCGCAACAACATGCATGATATTGATACCTGGATGTTTTTCAAGTACTTCGTAAAAATGTGGATTGCTGTTTATCTGGTGAGTAACACCTTTACGATCACAATGGCGGTATTCGACGTGGGCCAGCACGTAGTTAATTCTGCGGCCGGTGTTATCACAGGAAGTACCGCCATTGATATTTCTTCGGCATTGACGGATCTTTCCACAACCCTGGAAAGTATGGAAATCGGAGAACTTGTTGTATTGGCGCTGGAAACCCTTATCGCCGGCTTCTGTATGAGAATCCTGTCTGTACTGATCACAGTGATCATGTATGGACGTATGATAGAGATTTACCTATATACCTCAGTTGCGCCGATTCCATTTGCAACTATGAGTAACAGAGAATGGGGACAGATCGGCACGAATTATTTCAGAGGACTCTTTGCCCTGGCTTTCCAGGCATTTCTGATGATGGTATGCGTTGCAATCTATGCAGTGCTTGTTGCAGGTATCCAGTATTCAGATAATCTGAGTTCTTCATTATTTGGCGTTATGGCTTACACAGTGATCTTATGTTACAGCCTCTTTAAGACGGCCTCTTTAAGTAAGTCGATATTCAACGCGCACTAAATTACAGGAAGGAGTGAAAATCATGGCATATGTCAGCGTACCGAAAGATTTAACGAAGGTAAAGAATAAAGTAGCATTTAACCTGACCAAAAGACAGCTGATCTGTATCGGTATAGGTGCTGCAATGGGAATTCCAAGCTATTTCCTCTTGCGTAATGTGATGGGAAATAGTAATGCAGCAACGGTCATGGTGCTTTTGATGTTACCGGCATTTTTATTTGCCATGTACGAAAAAGACGGGATGCATCTGGAAGATGTTCTGATGCATATGATCCGGGTGAAGTTTCTTCGTCCACCCGTTAGAAAATATGAAACTGAAAACTATTATGAGACAGATCCGGAACAGATCAAGCAGTCTCCGGATACAGGAAAACTGAAAGGAGGAAAAACGGTTGCGAAAAAAGAAAAATAAGAAAACTGTCGCAGATACCGGATACAAAAAAGTAGACAGAAAAGAGAAAAAGAAAAAGGAAAAGCAGGAGGAAAAACGCAGGCAGAAAAAACTGTCTGTTCAGCAGTCGATCGCTTATAAGGAAATGGGAAGAGATGGAATCTGCAGGGTACATGGAAAAACGTATTCTAAGTGCATCCGCTTCTATGACATCAACTACCAGCTGGCTCAGAACGAAGATAAAAATGCAATCTTTGAAAACTGGTGTGATTTCCTCAATTACTTTGATGCCAGTATCCATTTTCAGCTGAGCTTTATCAACCATAAGAGCAGCATGAAGGAGTTTGAGCAGGTCATCCGGATCCGACCACAGGAGGATGCTTTTGATGATGTCCGTATGGAATACGCAAAGATGTTGAAACAGCAGCTGGCAAAAGGAAACAACGGTCTGGTGAAGTCAAAATATATCACCTTTTCCATCGAAGCGGATAATATCCGGGAAGCAAAGCCAAAGCTGGAACGTATTGAATCAGATATCCTGAACAACTTCAAGATCCTTGGAGTTCCAGCCTATCCATTGAATGGAGTGGAAAGATTGCAGATTTTGTATGAGACTTTCAATCCGGATATCATGACAGACTTCCAGTTTGATTATGGTTCCATGATCCGTACTGGACTCAATACCAAAGATTATGTGGCACCGACCAGTTTTGTATTCAAGGACAGAAATACATTCCGTATGGGAAATACCATCGGAGCAGTCTCTTATTTACAGATCCTGGCACCAGAGCTTACAGATAAAATGCTGGCAGAATTTCTGGATATTGATAAGAATCTCATCGTCAACCTGCATGTCCAGTCTGTGGATCAGATGAAGGCAATCAAGCTGGTAAAAAGCAAAGTGACGGATATCAACCGTATGAAAATCGAAGAACAGAAAAAAGCAGTCCGGGCCGGATACGATATGGATATCATTCCATCGGATCTGAACACGTATGGCGGAGAAGCTAAGCGTCTGTTAGAAGACCTGCAGTCACGAAATGAGCGTATGTTCCTTGTAACAGCGCTCTTTTTAAATACAGCAAAGACCAAACAGGCACTGGACAATGCCATCTTCCAGACTGCCGGAATTGCACAGAAATACAACTGTGTACTGAAACGTCTGGACTATCAGCAGGAAGAAGGACTGATGAGCAGTGTTCCGCTGGGAGTCAATCATATCCCCATCAAACGTGCACTGACCACGACCAGCACTGCTATCTTCGTACCGTTTACCACTCAGGAACTTTTTATGGCAGGAGAATCCCTGTATTACGGATTAAATGCACTCAGCAACAACATGATTATGGTGGATCGTAAAAAGCTGAAAAACCCGAATGGACTAATCCTTGGTACACCTGGATCCGGTAAATCCTTTGCTGCAAAAAGAGAAATCACCAACGCTTTCTTTGTCACGAAGGATGACATTATCATCGGAGATCCGGAGGGTGAGTATTATCCACTGGTCCATGCACTTGGCGGACAGGTCGTACACATTTCACCGACCAGTAAGGATTATATCAATCCGATGGATATCAATATGGATTATTCCGATGATGACAATCCACTTGGAGTGAAATCCGATTTTGTCCTGTCTTTATGCGAGCTGATCATGGGAAGCAGGGATGGAATTGAAGCAGAGGAAAAATCAGTGATCGACCGCTGTCTTCCACTGGTGTATCAGAAGTACTTTGCAGATCCAAAACCGGAAAATATGCCGGTTCTCGGTGACCTGTATGACTGTCTTAGAAAGCAGAAAGAACCGCAGGCCCAGAGAATTGCAACAGCGTTGGAAATCTATGTAAATGGATCACTGAAAGTATTTAACCATAGAACCAATGTGGAATTGAATAACCGTATTGTCTGCTTTGATATCAAAGAACTTGGAAAGCAGCTGAAAAAGATTGGAATGCTCATCGTTCAGGATCAGGTATGGAACAGAGTTACGATCAACCGTGGCATCAAATCTACCAGGTACTATATCGATGAGTTTCATCTTCTGCTCAAAGAAGAACAGACAGCAGCTTATTCCGTAGAAATATGGAAGAGATTCAGAAAATGGGGAGGCGTACCGACTGGAATCACACAGAATATCAAAGATCTTCTTGCCAGCAGGGAAATTGAAAATATCTTTGAGAACAGTGATTTTATCCTGATGCTGAACCAGGCGGCAGGTGACAGACAGATCCTTGCAAAACAGTTGAATATTTCCCCATATCAGTTGTCTTATGTGACGAATTCCGGGGAAGGAGAAGGACTTCTTTTCTATGGAACAACAATTATTCCATTTAAGGACAAGTTCGATAAGACCTTGAAGCTGTACAGTTTGATGACTACAAAACCGGAAGAAGTTGAAAAACGAGAGAAAGAAATGGAGGCGGAAAAACATGAAGGAAATCGATAAGATCCGAATCAGGCAGTGGAACCAGGATAATCCTTACATTCAGATGAAAAATCTGGAAAATGCGCAGCCTGGATACCGTGTTCATACAGTTAATGACGATCATCATCTGTATGAGCTTCCGCTGGAAACACAGAATATTATCCTTGACTGGGTATTCTGGAATTTCTATCCGGCACAAAAGATCTACCCACATCTTACCAGTGATGATCTGAAAGAAGTTTTGTATAAACGAACCCAGATCCATCTGTACAATAACCAGTTCAAGGAAGCCATGCTGATCAATGGATTCTGGCCAAGAGATCCGAGTGAGCTGAACTGGGTATTTCATATTCAGGCAAGCTCTCCGGCAATCAGGACACAGGCAGATGGTTATCCTGGTATCCCGATTATAGGACGCCAGGAACTGAATGAGTACAGAAAGAAAAGTTGTGCCAGGAGGTGATGACCTATAGCTGGAAAAGAATTTAAAGGCAAAGATAAAAAGGTCGCAAAGATGACCAGAGATGGTCTGACAGAAGAAAATCTCCATGATGGTAGTGTAAAAGATATCAGTCACAGGAGCCGTGGGCGACCGGAAACTAAAGAAGAATTTGTTCCTGAACGGGAACGGAAAAAGGCTGAGAATGAAGATTCAAAATCGGGAAAAGGTAAACGACTGCAGATGGAAAAAATCCGGAAATCTTCTGTCCGGCAGGAAGCTGTTGAGAATACAGTTGAAGTTACACCGGAAGAAAAAGTATCCGGATATCGAAAGAAACTGCATCGCCATGAAAAAATCCCGGATGATGATAACAATCTGAACAGCCAAAAGAAATCCATTCGGAAGAAACAGCTGCAAAAACAGATGACCAAAGAACAGGCAAAAGCCGGAAGATTATCCTTTGATGATGAAGGAAATCAGATGGTGAAAGGTGCTGGCATGAAACCGGGAGGGACAGCCGGGAAATACATTGCCACACAAGCTGTTATATCTGGTATGAAAGCAGTCTCTTCCGAAGAGGAAGAAACAGATGAAAATGCAGGTGTGGAAAGTGCCAGACTTGCAGAGCGTGAAACAGAAGCTGCGTTACGTGGTCTGCGTCATGCTCAGATTCGAAGCAAACGAACGGATGTGAAAACCCATCGCAGAGGTTATCGTGAGGCTACCGTAGAAAAGAAACTGAAATTTGGTTCTGCAGAAAGTATGGAAGGAGTCAAGAATGCAGAAACGGTAAAGAAAGCCGAACAAAAGAGACATTTCTATAACCGCTTCTTTCAGAAAAAACGATATAAGGATGCATACCGGGCAGCCAGAGCCGGAAAATCCGCTGGCAGTCTGGGTGGAGCAACAACCATTGCCGGTGTCGAGAACATGACGGTAAAAGCAAAGATTGCCTTGAAAGAGATCATAAAGCGTAATCGTGCCATGTTCGCAGGCATCGGTATTTTTGCGCTTCTTTTTCTTGTCATAGCGGTATCTCTGGGAAGCTGCAGTGCTTCTATCGAGGGTGCTGGATCTGTGATCGGTATTACAACGTATCCAAGTTCAGACGAGGATATTTATGCTGCTGAAAATCAATATGCTGCTTTGGAAAGTGCCTTGAATCAGCAGATCAATGAGATGGAACGAAGACATCCAAATTATGACGAGTATCAGTACAACATTGCTGAGATTGGTCATAATCCATACCATCTTATCTCGTATCTTACTGCAAAATATGGGGACTGGACGTACTCAGATGTTGAAAACGAGCTGCAATCTCTTTTTGAAGCACAATATCATCTGAATACAGAAGGTCGAACAGAAACGGTGACAGAAACTAGAAATGTTCGCGTTGGAGAATCATTGGGACAGGTAGTGACAAGCGGATATTGTAATTGTCGAATCTGTTGTGGTGTATGGTCCGGAGGTCCAACTGCCAGTGGGGCATATCCTACTGCAAACCATACCATTGCTGTAGATGCATCCAATCCATTTGTGCCGATTGGAACTAAGGTAGTAATGAATGGTGTGGAATACACGGTTGAGGATACCGGAGCCTTTGCACGATATGGTGTGCAGTTTGACGTTTACTATGATAACCATGCTGCCGCTTCTGCTCATGGACACCAGACCTGGGAAGCCTATATCGCAGATGACAATGGCAGTCAGGAAGTAACGGTTACCAGTACCAGCACTAAGAAGATTCTATATGTGACACTGACAAATGGAAGCTTTGATGCTGTGGCAAGAGCCAATCTGAATGCGGAGCAGCTGATCATCTATAATGCATTAAATACGACCTATGGAAACAGAAATTATCTGTGGGATGTAAACAATGTGACCAGTGGATCAGGCGGTAATGGAATGAGCTATGAGATTCCACCGGAAGCACTGCAGGATGAAGAATTTGCCCGGATGATCCGGGAAGCAGAAAAATATCTGGGAGTACCTTATGTATGGGGTGGCTACTCTCCGTCCGGATTTGATTGCTCAGGTTTCGTATCCTATGTCATTAACCACTGTGGTAATGGATGGAACTATGGACGATTGACCGCGGATGGATTAAGAGGCGTATGTACTTATGTATCACCGGAAGAAGCAAAACCAGGAGATCTGATCTTCTTTCAGGGAACGTATAACACATCTGGTGCAAGCCATGTGGGTATCTATGTCGGTAACAATATGATGATCCATTGTGGGGATCCGATCCATTACTCAAATATCAGCACATCCTACTGGCAGCAACACTTCATGTGCTTTGGAAGACTGCCATAAATGGGTGATTGAAGGGAGGTGAAAGTTTGAATAAAAAGATTAAAAAATATCTGGATGAAATTGCCAAGACAGAGAAAAAGATCGCGGATCTGCAGCAATATCTTAGGGGTGTCCAGGCTGCATTAAAGCAGGAAGAGGACAATGAGATGATCAGGTGCATCCGTGGTATGAAGATGGAGAATGGTCAGTTGTATGATCTTTTGGATGGTATCCAGAATGGAACAGTTAAATTTCAGGTAAGCAGGGAGTCTGACGATGAAGGTTCAGGCTCCTTTGTATTCACAGAAGAAAATAAGGAGGAATATCAGAATGGTGAAATGGAAGAAAATAAATAAGAAAATGGCAGGACTGCTGTTGGGAGTCATGATGCTTTTTACAGCATCAACCACAGCATTTGCCTATGTGGATGAATCGGCAGAGGCATCCAAAGTGGAGACAACTCAGACGGAACAGTCAACAGACAAAGAAGAGAAAAAGGACGAGGCGACAAACACAAACGAGGTGCTGCCGGAAGATGGAACAGACAAGGGAACTGCATTTACGACACCTGGCAATGGTGAAGTCAAGGATGACATTACCGATGATTCCACAAAGGAATTTCTTACGGTTACAACGAAGAATAACAACACTTTCTATATCGTGATCGACCGTAGTGCCACATCACAGAATGTCTATATGTTATCCCAGATTGATGAGAATGATCTGTCCGAATTTCTGGATAAAGACAGCACTGCTACTGTCGTAACACCACAGCCAGATAAATCAAAGGTAGTGCTGGATGAAACAAATAATGAGGATGTAGACAAGGAAGCTACCATTGATCCGGAGAAAACAGCATCTGCAAAAACCAATATGGGTGCAATGGCAACAATCCTGATTTTGGCTCTCGGCGGTGTGGCAGCTTACTACTACTTCAAGATCTATAAACCTAAAAAAGAGGAAGATGAGGATGATCAGCCGGAAGGTTTGGAAACAGGTGGACTGGAAGAAGTTCCGGATGAGGAAGAGTCTGAAGACGAAGATTTTGAAGAAAATGAAAAATAAATAAACTTTTTTAGTGGAGGGGGCTGTAAAACATGCTCTCTCCGTTTCGTTATATGAAGGAGGTAATACATCATGTATTTAGTAATTGCAGAAAAACCAAGTGTATCAAGAGCAATCGCAGAAGTGATTGGAGCACAGGAACGAGAAGACGGATATTTACAAGGAACCGACTGTATGGTCAGCTGGTGCTTCGGACATCTGGCCGAATATGTTTCACCGGATGCTTACGATGAGAAATTTAACCAGTGGAGATATGAAGATCTCCCGATCATCCCGAAAGACTGGAAAGTTACAGTCTCAGAAGATAAGAAAGATCAGTTCTATATCTTAAAAAGACTGCTCAACAGTCCGGAAATTGAATACGTCGTAAATGCCTGTGATGCCGGACGTGAAGGAGAATTAATCTTCAAACATGTCTATGACTTATCCGGAAGTAAAAAGCCGGTGAAACGATTATGGATCAGTTCTCTGGAAGATTCAGCAATCCTTGATGGAATGCAGCATCTGAGATCCGCAGAGGAATACCGACATCTGGCCGAAGCTGCTGTATGCCGTTCTCAGGCTGACTGGCTGGTAGGAATGAATGCAACCAGAGCTTACACCACAAAGTACTTCAAAAAGCTGACCGTTGGAAGGGTTCAGACACCGACACTTGCCATGTTGGTGGAACGTGCCGGACAGATCAGCAATTTCCAGAAAGAAAAGTATTTCAATGTGGAACTCGATTGTGATGGAATTCCGGCTGTAAAGTCAAAAATCTTTGATCCGGATGAGGCGGAACAGTTAAGAAGTAGATGCCAGGGAAGTGAAGCTATTGTCACAGCAGTAAAAGAAACGGAAAAGAAAGTAAAAGCACCAAAGCTTTATGATCTGACCACACTGCAGAGAGAAGCAAACCGTATCTACGGAATGACAGCCAAACAGACACTGGATACCGCTCAGAGCCTGTACGAAAAGAAACTGATCACTTATCCAAGAACAGACAGCCAGTATCTGACAGAAGATATGGAACAGACCGCAAGAAATGTGGTTCGTCAGATTTATGAGAAATATCAGCTGACAGGTCCGTTTGATCAGCCGGAGCAGCCAGATGTGAAGAAAGTCATGAATAACAGCAAAGTGACAGATCACCATGCAATCATCCCAACGATGGAGCTTGCATCCAGCCATCTGGATGAACTGAAATCCTGGGAAGAAAAGATTCTGTTCCTGATTGCAGTCCATACGGTCATGGCAATGAGTAAGGATCACATTTACCAGGAAACAGAGATTGAAGTGGAATGCCAGGGAGAAATCTTCAAAGCAAAAGGAAGAACTGTGTTGCAGGATGGATGGAAACTCTTTGAAAACTGCTTCAAGAATAAGGATCGCATGGCAATCGTAGATCCGGATCAGGAAATGAAAGAGAGGATGCCGAAAGTAACCCAGGGACAGACTTTCTATGCTGTAGCTGCAGAAAAGACAGAACATTTTACATCGCCACCAAAACCATACAGTGAAGATACTCTCCTTGCAGCAATGGAAACTGCTGGAAATAAGGAATTCGATGAAGACACAGAAAAGAAAGGATTAGGAACTCCGGCAACAAGAGCTGGTATCATCGAAAAACTGATCTATTCCCAGTATGCCACCCGAAAAGGGAAACAGATCCTTCCAACAGATGATGGAAAAGTCCTTGTGGAGATCCTGCCAGACTTTCTGAAATCTGCAAGTATGACTGCAGAATGGGAAAATCAGCTGCTCTTGATGGAGCATGGAGAGATTGCACCGGAACAGTTTATGACCGGGATCAAAAACATGCTGACCATGATGCTGAATGGATGCGATGCGATTTCCGAAGAAGAAACAAGAAGATTTCAGACCAGAGAAAGCATTGGAACATGTCCGGTATGTGGAAGCCTGGTATATGAAAGCAAAACCAACTTCTATTGTAGCAACCACGATTGTCACTTTGCTCTCTGGAAAGATAACCGCTATCTGCAGAGCATGGAAAAAACCATGGATAAAAAGATGGCTGCAGAACTTCTGAAAAGTGGATGTGTGCATGTAAAAGACCTGTATTCCAGAAAGAAGAATATGTACTTTGAGGCAGATCTTCATATGGATGCAGATGAAACCGGAAGGGTGAATTTTTCTTTATCCTTTCCCAAAAAGAAACCAAAAAACAAAAGTAAAAAGAAATAAGAAAACAGATTAGAGGAGGAAACGAAGAATGAATTTTAATGAATTTGTAAATGAAGTAAAGGACAATATCAAACTCTTTTTACCAAGGGATTATGAGAATGCAGAAGTATCAACGATGGAGTGTCATAAACTGAACCGTGCCTATACGGGACTGATGGTGAGAAAAGAAGGTGAGATGCTTACCCCGACGATCAATCTTAACCAGCTGTATGAAGCATATAAAGCACAGCCTGGCGTAACAATGGAAACTGTATGCAGAAAGATTGCAGATATAGTTATTGAGGCACCGATACAGGTTGATCTGAAAGCTATTTTAAACTATGAAGATGTGAAGGACAAGCTGTTTATCCGTGTGTCATCAGCCGAAGCAAATAAGGAAGTCCTCGAAATTGTGCCACACCAGCTAAAGGAAGATCTTGCAATTACCTATCATGTGGCAGTAGGCAAGAATCAGGATGGATTAAGTTCCATGCTGATTACAAATGAAATGATGAAGGAATATGGAGTGACACAGGAGCAGATTCATGAAGACGCTATGAAAAGTTCACCGCGTGTCATGGTCCCAGAGGTATCAAGTATAGGTGTACTGATAGATGAAATATATCAGAAAAATATTCTCATGCTGACACCAGATGAACGTGAAATGCTGCTAGAAACATTGCAGGAGTCAAGCGAGATGCCGACATTCTTTGTTGTTACAAATACAGAAAGAATTGATGGAGCCGGTGTGATCTTTTATCCGGAATTCATGGATAACATGGGGGAACTTCTGGGAAATGATTTCTTCATTTTGCCATCATCCATCCATCAAATGCTGATCTTGCCGGATGACGGGCAAGTGGATGCGGAAATGTTAAGAGATATGGTAAAAGAAGTTAATGCCACTCAGGTAGCACCAGCAGAACGCCTTACCAATGATGTATATCACTTTGACACAAAGGATCACGTCTTTGAAAAGGCAGACAGGTTCACAGAACGTCAGAAAGAAAAAGAAGCGCAGGTTGCAAAAACAGAGAAAGTTGGAAAAGAACAGCCGGATCAGAAACCGAAAACAAAGAAGCACGATATGGAACTCTAATAAAAAATAATCATCTCGTCAACTAATAAAAAGCCCTGCGGCATAAACACAATGTCGTGGGGCGTTTTTGGAAAGGAGTATTATGACAGAACAAAACAAAACTACTACTATTCCACTGCCGGTCCAGGGAAAAGATATGGACAGCATTATGCAGTCACTGGAATCCGGTGTGGAAGAACTATTTACAAGTAACCGCTATCAGGAATTTCTTAAAACCATGGCAAAGTTTCACAATTATTCCTTTAACAATACAATGCTGATCGCTATGCAGCGACCGGATGCCACACTTGTTACCAGCTACAAAAACTGGCAGTCCATGGGTAGACAGGTCATGAAAGGTGAAAAAGGAATTACAATCATTGCACCGGCACCATATAAGAAAATGAAGGAAAAAGAGGTTCTGGATGAAAATCAGCGACCGATCATGGGAACCGATGGAAAACCTAAGACTGAACAGGTGGAAGTTACGGTTCCGCATTTTAAAGCAGTTACCGTCTTTGATATTGCTCAGACATCCGGGGAACCAATCCAGACACTGGCACCGGAATTATTGACTGCAGCTGTACAGGATTTTGATTCTTTCATGCAGGCTATTCAGAAAATATCCCCAGTGCCGATACGATTCGATGAGATCGATGGCAATGCCAATGGATATTATCACAATGCAGATAAGGAAATCGTGATCAAAAAAGGACTCAGTGAAAGTCAGACCTTAAAGACTGCCATTCATGAAACCGCCCATGCAAAACTGCATGACAGAGAGATCATGGAAAGCCTTGGAGTGGAAAAAGACCGACTGACAAAAGAGGTTGAGGCTGAATCCGTTGCTTACTGTGTATGCTCTTCCTTTGACTTGGATACATCGGATTATAGTTTCCCTTACATTGCAGGCTGGAGCAGCAGCCGGGAAATGAAGGAAATGAAAGCATCTATGGATGTGATTCGTAAGACAGCCGGTGAAATGATCGATCAGCTTACAGAAGAGCTGGAAATCATTCTTGAAGAAAAACAGAAAACAGAATTACATGATAAATACGGCATTCTGGTAGATGCACTGGAAGCAGCCGGATACCGCTATGATTATCGGGAAAGCGAACCGGGACATATTGTACTGGCGCCGGATGGGACACATGAAATTGCCGGATACTTGCAGTTTGAATCATGGGGAGATATCAAAGACTGGCTGGAAGATACGATTGCAGAAGGAACGGATATTTCGGAAAGAGTTGATCGGGCTTTGTATCCATTTAAGTTTGATTATACCCTAGAGGAAGAAATGTTCAGAGGTAATGGTGACCGCTATGCGATTTACCACGTGGATGAAGACACACCTGGAAAACAACATTTATTTATGAATATGGCAATGGTCAAAGAAGATGGAATTACAATCGATGCAGCAAATTATAAATGTGTCTATTCTGGCAGATTACATGAAAATGAAAAGCTGGATGATTTGTATGCCGTATTCAACGATAATCCACCGGCAGATTATAAAGCACATTCTATGTCGGTTAGTGATGTTATCATTACAAACCGTGGTGGGGATATGCAGGCATATTACGTGGATCGATTTGGATTTGCAGAACTTCCAGACTTTGCAGTACAAAGAGAAAAAATACTCGATATTGTCCCGGAAATAGAAAATGTGGATTATGAAAATGATCTTACATGTATCAGCTTTTATGCGGCTGAATGTGCTGAATTTCCTGTGATGGGTGAAGTACATTATGACCTGACATTACCGGAAGCCTTGGAAGCTTATGAGAAAATCCCATCAGAACGTATGCATGGACTGAAATGTGTTGGCTTTGATCTGAAAGACGGAAGTGATTATGAAGGAATGCAGAGTCTGATGATCGAAGGAAAAATACAGAAAGAATTTTTGAATTCGATTCCTGGATTTAGAGAAAATTCTTATGTGCAAAATGCAATCAGTCGTGTGGAAAAGTACTTGGAAGAAAGACATCCAAATGTGGAAAATCCTCTGGAATCCAATAAGAAAGTGGATAACGAAAAAAATATAAGCAAAGAAAAAAACGAGAAGGAGCTGAATATACAGATGAAACCAATACCGAAAAAGAAAAGGGGGGAAATGAGCCTATGAGAAATGTAAACCTGGAAGAAAACGAACTGACTATTACTGCTATCTTCCAGCAGCACACAAAGGAAGAAACAATCCAAACACTGAAAGAAGCTTTGGAAGTTATGGAACAGGAAGAAAGTGATCCTGAGAATGATGAAATGATTGAGATCATCAATTCTACAGTTGGAAAATTACAGCAGATCGAAGACAAATACTACTATTCTCTGGATCTGAATTATTATCTGAATAACTTGGAGAACGATGCCTATGAAGCTTAATCAATTTGCAGTCTACCGAGTAGATCAGCAGACAGCAGGAAAAGCACTGTGGCATCTGCCATATCAAGAGGCAAGACAGCAGAATGTGTCGATTACTGTCGAAAATTACCGATTAGTCTCGATTCATGAAATGCAGGAAAATGAAAAAGTCGCTGACATCTGGAAACGAATGAAAAAGCAATGCGAAGTCAGTGACGTGCTCGTATTGAACAAGAACGGAGAAATCAGTTGCTACTATGTAGATGAAAACTATCCACAGTATCTGGCCGGATTCATTCGTATCAATACATCCGGTGCACTGATCACTATGGAAACTGAGAATTATCAGATCGATGGGAAAAAAGGAAACTGGATTGCCACAGACACCATCATTATTGATGGAAAACAGTTTTATTTGATGGAACATCAGGTATACCGAGATCAGGCCCAGGGTGTTATCCTGGATGCCTATGGAAAAATGGTTGTCGAAGAATGTAAGAAATTCGATGAAAAGACAAAACAAAAGATTCATGATTACATCCAACAGCAAGTACCGCTAAATCCGGTCGAACAGCTAAAACAAGATGGTAAAATCCGTCTGGAACATTACCAGAAATTCTACCAGAACGGCACTTATGAACGAAGCAGAGAATCTGGTACCGAAGCCAATTATGATATGGTGGACGGTCTGGTGAATAATCAGAAGAAGAATCAGGAAAAGACCTCTGATGCTAGCAGCAACAATCAGACCTCCCGAAATCAACAGGATGGAAAATCTAAGAAACGAAGATCCGTGATCAAACGTCTGCATCAGAAACAGATTGCCATTGCTCGCCGGTCCGGAAAACCGATACCCAAATACCTGGATCAGGAAATGGAAAGAAAGCGGGGGTAGAATATGCGAAGGTTAAAGTGTGAAAAAGAAACGATTATTCTGACCAATGAAGATGACGGATTCTATGATGTGTATACCTTCAATCAGAGCTTGCAGAAACGGTTACGGGCATTCGCTGAGAAGTATCCGGATGATTGCTGGTTGAAAGGATCTTCGGAGGATGGCAGTGAAACGTATATAATCAAAAAGGGCCGGTTGTCATTGAATTTAAGACCACCCTATTCTAAGGACAGAATTCATAAAGCAACAGAACGAATTATTGAAGAACAGAAGGAACAATCAAAGGATTCATAGAATGCGATTTAAGAGAAAAAAGCCTCATGACCATGAGGAAAAATGAAAGCAAAATATGTTAGCTGATAAAGTGTATAGGCTCAAAAGGGAAAGTTCCCTTTTGGGCCTTATTTTGTTTAAAATCATTTAGTAGTACAAAACCTGATTTTATCTTTTATATATTTGATAACAAGTAGTGAATAGTTGATTTAAGTAGTTTTCAGTGGTACAATTATTTGAGGAAAATTCATGTAATAGTATTAAATGCAGGGAGAAAAAAATGGCAAGACCAAAAAAGAATGGAACATACCTTAATGTATGTATTGAAACTCCTATTTATGAGCGATTAGAAAATTTTTGTAAAGATGCAGGACATACAAAAACGGTTGCTGTTGAAAGAGCATTAATTTCTTATTTCGATGAATATGAAGAAATGAAAAAGAAATTAAAAGAATTAGAATCTAATCAAGACAAATGAGAAATTCATGCAGGGGAGAATCAAGCAAATGATCAACGGCAAAGATCAAGAAATTATAACTATAAATAAAACAGGAAATTCAATATTAAATAACGCAAAATATTCTGCAGATAACACGGATGAATGGTATACTACATTTGTTGCGCGTTCCTTTGATTTTGGACGCAAAAAAAGATTGCAGCCGCCATGCGCTGCAATCTCCCGATTTCTCATATTGTGAGGTTAATCCTCTGCTTTTTCGACTTCCGTTATCTCCCTTGCTGTTGCGGTTACAATCCGTATGCCTTTATCGCTCATACCGTCCAGCAGCGCGTCAAGCTGCCGCCGCCCGGTGGATTTCTCCGCAT
>ERZ506764.592-NODE-592-length-28567-cov-4.077967_pt1 | contig 28567 bp, 19 predicted proteins | sample MGYA00513041_ERZ506764 | MGnify/ENA metagenome assembly ERZ506764
TCAGCGGGTCGACGATGGAGAAGGCCACGTCGAGGGTCTTGTGCTTGCGGAACGGATCGACGAATGCGGTGGAAACGTCCGGCACCAGCTTCATATCGGATTCATTGATGGCCTGGAAGCCTTCCACGGAGGAGCCATCGAACGGCATGCCGTCGGTGAAGGCGTCCTTCAGGAATTCGCTTGCCGGCACGGTGAAGTGCTGCTGAACACCGATCAGATCAGTGAAGCGAACGGAGACATACTCGATGCCTTCCTTGTTGATAAGGGCCTCAGCATCAGCCTTGGTTTCAAGTGCAGTCACGGGACCGCTCCTTTCGAATAAGTAACTTACAGGCTCTTAGTCTAGGAACGCGCGTTTCGCTCACTCGCCAATTGGGTTACGAGAATGTTTCGTAATGACATATTCGAAGGATGATTTCGCGAAAAACTGGGGTTCAATTGTTACGAACGCTCGTATTTGCCTCTGCAAAACCGTTCAATTTGTGGACATTCGTGTCATCATGTCGCTTGCGACGTCCATTTCTTTTCTCAAAAACCTTACCGCATGCGCGCAGGCCAGCGGAAGGTAACGGAGATATGAAAAAAGGAACCTCGATAACGTGTTCATCGAGGTTCCCATATGTAAGCCGGCTTTACGATTCCAGGAAAATCAGCGGCCACGCATAGCACGACGGCTGATGCGCTGCGGGTGCATCGGGTCGACGCCCTTCGGAATGCCCATGCCGTTCTTCATCTGCAGAGTGCGCAGACGCTCGTTGAGGATGTTCAGCTCGGTCTTGGTAAGCATGAAGCGGCTCTTCGGATGGATGGCTGCCATCAGCTTGTTCTTGTGGCTGGTCGGCTGGTAGCTCTTGCACTTGAGCACGGTCTTGCGCAGATTCTTCAGGCTCGTCTGATTCTTGCCCTGGCCGACGTAGATACGGTAGACGGGAATATCGGAACCGGCGGTCACACCCTTGATATTCTGCTCCTGACGGTCCATGGCACGCTTGACGCGATTGTAATCGCCCTCGCCGAGCAGATAAATGCCGTTGTAACCGGTGCCGCGCCAAATGGCGTCTTTGGTCTTCGGATCAACCCACACCGGCTCCTGCGGAAAGTTGAAGCCAGCCTTGTTAATGTTGCCGAGCACGCTGATGGCAGCACCCTGACGCCCTTCAAGCTTGGCGTATCCGACTTTGTCGGCACGGTTGGTGAGCATCATGGTGGCGAACAGCAGGCCAAGCATGATGGCGAGGATCATGGACGTGATCCATCCGATCACCGACCACTTGAACACGATGCCAAGCACCACGAACACAACGATCGGCGCCACGAATACGCCGCCGCACAACCACGGAAGAGCCTTATCTTCGGCGTGGGTGTACTTGAAGATCTGAATGATCTGCTTGATGGTGCTTTGCTTCTTCTTTGGCTCTTCTTTGTCTGCCATCGACTTCCTCACTTGGTTATGCGGTTACTCACACTGGAACGGTAGTTTATCAGGAACCATGCCATATCGCACGGTTTCCGCCGTTTTTCCTTGATTGACGGGGATTATCGGGTATGTAGAGGCCTGCCATCCGCCTTAAGCAGCGCCTCGCCGAACGATTCACTGAAGGTGGGATGCGGGTGAATGAGCCTCGCCGCGGCGGCGAGCGGCACCCGGTTGCCGACCAATTGTTCGGCTTCCGCGATCAGATCGCTGGCGAGCGGGCTGACGATATGCACGCCAAGCACGAGGGGAACATCCGGAGCGCCTGCCATCGCACCGCTGACGATGGTCATGGATCCGCCTTCCCCACTCATGAGCATACGCGAGTTGGACAACATGGGATATGCGGTTTCCTGCGGATTGATGATGGTTTCACACGATTTCGCATCGTCGAGTGCAAGACCGACGCTTGCCGCTTCAGGGAAAGAGAACACGACTTGCGGCACGGTTTCGTCGGATACCGGCTTGGGGTCAAGTCCTGCGATGGTTTCGGCGATGGTGATGCCCTGTTCAAACGCGCGATGAGCTAAAGCATGCCCCGGAGTGATGTCGCCCAAGGCCCATACGCCCTCCACATTCGTACGCCCATACGCGTCGGTCGAAACATAACCGCGTTCCTCCAATTCGATGCCGTTGGATGCGAACCAGCCGGCATCGGTGTTCGGTATACGTCCGATAGCAGCAAGCACCACTTCACCATATGCGGTGCGCTCCTCCTCGCCGCCGCCTTGCCTGTAATGCACGGTGGCGCCCAAATTCGCACCGGTATCCACGTAATCCACCGACGCACGCGTCACCACGCTGATGCCGCGACGTTTGAGCTCGCGGGTCAACGTCATCGAAGCCCGCTTCTCCCAAGACGACAGCACGCGGTCCTTGCGGATCAGCAACGTCACTTCGCATCCCGCGGCATTCCACAACGAAGCGAATTCCAACGCCACCGCACCCGCTCCGACAATCACCGCACTGGACGGGAACGTATCCAATTCCAAAGCCTGCGTCGAATCAATCAACGCACCTGAAAACGGGTTGCCCGGCAATGGTAACGGTCGCGATCCGGTCGCCAGCACAATATCTTCGCCTTTGATGGTAAGCTCCGACCCGACGGGTTCCTCCACTCCCGCCTTGAAGGAACGCATGACCTGCGCTTCTCCCCCGGCCGGCGCGACATGCACATCATGAACGTCCCTCAACTCAGCCTCGCCGCGGAACACCGTGACGCCGCGATGCGACAGCAATCCCGCCAACCCCTTCGTCATCGTCTCCACCGTGGACGTACGGAAGTCACGTAATTTGCCGAAATCAATGCTCTGTAAGGTGGCACTGATGCCCATACGTTCCGCCTGGCGTATGTTCTGCGCACTGTGTGCGGCCGTCAGCAACGCCTTCGACGGAATGCAACCACGATTGAGGCAGGTGCCTCCCAACGTTTTGTCGCGTTCGATGAGCGCCACCGTTTTGCCGAGCTGCGCGGCACGCAATGCCGTGGAATATCCTCCTGGTCCCGCTCCGATGATGACAATGTCGAAATGCTGTTCAGTCATGCCTGCCCTCGTTGATTCGTGCGTTACAACTGGTTACATGGTAATGGAAAAGCCGTCGGTTTTCGCCGACGGCTTGAAAAAGCAACTGCGATTCTCACAGAATGGATCACTCGGGCCAGTGTCCACGCTTCTGATAGCGCGGCTTCGGCAGACGCCAGCGACGCATCTGGATGGCACGGCTCCACGCGTAGGAACCGGAACGCATGCCCTTGGCCACGGACTGCTCGCCGAACTTTTCAATGAGCTTCTTCTTGAGCTTGCGCCACATGATCACGATGTCGATGATCACCGCAAACAGATAGATGTACATAAGCAGCATCAACGGCAATGCCAACGCCGGCCACTTGTAGGTCACGAAAATCGAACCGATCAAAATGACGAAGGCGACCGGAATGAAGAACTCACCCAAGTTGAAGCGGGCATCGACGTAGTCGCGGATGTATATACGCCACGGCAGACGCTCGGACTTCGGCATATGGTTGATGTCGCCCTTCTGCATGGCATCGTATTCGGCGTTTTCACGCTCGCGCATACGCGCCTTGGCGGCCTTGCGGCTCGCTTCACGATCCTTGGGAACCAGCGGACGGAGATTCTGCGCCTGGGCATCCTTGCGCTTCGGCGTCGGACGCCCCTTGCCGGCAGTAGGCTCCGCAGCCTTCTTCCCGACAGGCTCCTGGTCCGCATCTTCCTTCTTATTAAACACACTCATGCCTATAGAGCGTAAATTGACGTATCGACGCCTTGCCTCATTCATGTCAACGATTGGACGTGATTGGTTCGACGGATACAATGGTCATTCGATAGCATGCGGCGGCACGTTTCCAAGATGCGTATATGCCGCATATATAAGGAGGAGCAGTATGGCAGTTTTACATGCCGATGAGATTCGCGCGCGCGTCGAAGCGGATTTTGACCGCATTGTCGACGTGCTGAACAAGAAAATCGCGTTGCAGTCCATTTCCGCAAAAGGCATTACCGCGGATCATATGAAACAGTCCGCGCAATTCGTGGCCGAAGAGCTGAACAAGGTAGGTGTCGATGCGCATGTGGTGCAGTCGCACAATCCCGATGGCACGCCGGGCGCTTGGGAGGTCATCGGTTCGAAAATCGTCGATATCGACGCTCCAACCGTGCTGTTGTACGCGCATCACGACGTGCAGCCGGTGCCCGATGCCAGCGTATGGAACACCGACCCATTCGTCGGCACGGTAATCGACACACGCCTGTACGGACGCGGCGCGGCCGATGATGGCGGCGGAATCGCCATTCATTCCGGCGCATTGCAGGCGCTCGGCGACGATTTGAAGGTCAATATCAAAGTCTTCATCGAAGGCGAAGAGGAAATGGGATCGCCAAGCTTCATTCCCTTCATCGAGGAGCATAAGGACGAATTCGATTCCGATGTGATCATCGTCGCCGACTCGGGCAATTGGTCCGCTGAAATCCCCTCGCTCACCACGTCGCTGCGAGGCAATACCGATATTGACGTGCACGTCAAGGCGCTGCATCATCCGGTGCACTCCGGTCAGTACGGCGGACCGATCCTCGATGCGAACACGCTTGCCTCCATGCTGATCGCTTCCATGTATGACGAGCATGGCGATTTGGTGGTACCGGGCGTCGCCTCAGAAGATCCAATCGGCGGACTGCAGCGAGATATGGATGAGGCAACCGTGCGTACGGACGCCGGCATCGTCGATTCCTACCGTCTGGCCGGCACCGGTTCTTTGGCCGCACGTCTGTGGACCAAGCCGAGCGTGACCGTCATCGGCTTCGATGCTCATCCAGTGGAGGGATCGTTCAACGTGATCTCCCCTGAAACGACGTTCCGTCTCAGCCTGCGCACCGCTCCAAACCAGCGTCCGGAAGAGGCTCAGGAAGCACTTGCCAGGTTCATGGTCGAGCATGCTCCGTTTGGCGCCGAAGTGTGGGTCGACAAGCTTGATAATGGCATGGGTTGGGCCATGGATCCAAATGCCGAGGCTACCAAAGACGCCATGGACGCCATGGAAGAGGCGTTTGGCGTGGCTCCGGTCAATAAGGGCGAAGGTGGCTCGATTCCGTTCATTCCGGAATTGCAGCGTATTTTCCCGGACGCGCAGGTACTGGTCACCGGTCCCGAGGATCCGAAGGCCAACGCGCACAGCCCGAACGAATCCATCAGTCTTCCCAGCCTGAAAAACAATGTGATCACCGAAGCGCTGCTGCTTGACAAGCTTGCCAAGTAGCGGATATCACATATCTTTTTGAGAAAAACAACGGGCAAATGCGAAGGGCGTTCCATTCCATACAACGAATGAAACGCCCTTCGCAAATCCGCCGCGCATTCAACAAACCTCGTACTGCGCAGCCCTGCTCCGATTAATTGCCAGTGCCGGTAAAAGCCCAATGCCAGTAACCGGTGAAATAAGCGCAAGACAACGCAATCACCGGCACGGCCACGCAAATCACGTAAAACAGCCAATCGACGGCATGTAAGCTCGATTTCCTAGCCTGGCTTCGCGGAGCGTCCGCGCCGAAACCACGAGCTTCCATGGCGGTGGCGAGTTTCGTGCCGCGTCGAATCGACACGACCAGCAGACTGAACGCCTGCGAGAACACACGTTTGACGGCGCTGCCGTCGCCCAATCCACGAGAACGACGGGACTGCCCAAGCGCACGCCAATCATCCTGCAGCAAAGTAAACATGCGCATGCCAGCCAAACCGCCATACACGAAACGCGACGGCAAATGCAGAATCTGCACCAGACCATCGGCCAAATCAGTCGGATCAAGACCAAGCGCAAGAATCACGCCGGGAACGGCAATGGCCGCCACACGCAGGAACGTGGCCAACGCCAAGTACAACGATCCCTGCGAAATCACAACGACATCACCGAGATTGACCAGCACGGCCCCGGAGGTCTTGCCATACAACGACACGGAAATGAAACTTCCCGAAGCGGCAATCCACACCGGCCAGGTTTTACGAAGCACCGTCCACGGAGCGACGCCGCCAATCCAGAGCAACAACACCTCCAATGCGAGTGCCACGGACGCGGAGACCACGTCCAGCGTCACGAACATGGGAATACATAGTATCAGCGCGCCGATGAAACGGCTGACCGGATTGATTTTTGCCACGAACCATGACGGCGATGCCGGCTTGGCATCGTCATGACGTTCCTTGTGCGGTACCACGCTGATGGTTTCCAACTGTTCCATCTCACTCCCCCTCGCTTACGAGAACGCGACGCGCTCCCAACGTTTCGATCAATGGTTCGTCATGGGTGACCATGATGACGGAACAGCCGGCGTCACGCGCACCGGCGATCAGTTTCACCATTTCCGTCCATGTGGTGAAGTCTTGGCCGAACGTCGGCTCGTCCATCACCAAGACTTTCGGCGCGGCGGCCAGCATGGAGGCAACGGAAAGCCTTCTTTTTTCGCCGCCCGATAATGTGAACGGATTAGCTTGAGCGAATCTAGCAAGATTCATACGCTCAAGCATGTTGTCGGCTATAGCGTAAGACTCTTCTTCGCTCTTGCCCATGGATTTGGGGCCGACCGCCGCTTCGTCACGCACGCTGGATGCGACGAACTGGTGTTCCGGCTCCTGGAACACCATGCCGATCCGTCCGAGCAGATCCCGACTTTTCCAAGTGAAGACGTCGTTCTCCCTACGTGCGGGAACCATGGTCTCATCCATGCTCACACGGCCGGAAATCGGCTTGAGCAAGCCGGCCAAAGTCAACGCGAGCGTGGATTTTCCCACGCCGTTTTTGCCGGTCAGTGCGGTGATCTCGCCAGCATGGAACACGAGGTTCACATGCTCGCCAAGCGCGAAGTCACGCCCGAAGCTGAGATCCTCCGTTCGCAGAACAACATCTCCCGACGATTGGCTGGATTCGGGGGTATGACTTTCGATGGTGCGTCCTGGAACCCATGCGCCGCCCTTTGCGAGCACCGATGCCATGCTGCCGAACACTTCTTCCGGAGTGCCGTCTGCGATGACGCCGCTGACATGCGAGTCGGCCTCCGGCTTGCCGAGTACGATAACCCGATCCACCAGATCAAGCCATACGTCAATATGGTGTTCCACCACCACCAAGGTTTCACGGGTCTGTTCCAGCACATGGCGTACCGCATCATGCACTTCCTTGACGCCCTCCGGATCGAGGTTGGCCGTCGGTTCGTCGAGCAGCAGCAGTCCGGGATGCATGGCGAGCACGCCGGCCAAGGCCAGACGCTGGCGCTGGCCGCCGGACAGTCTGCGTGTGGAGCGGTCAAGTTTCATGTAGCCGAGTCCAACAATGTCGAGCGAGGAACGGACCCTGCTCCAAATCTCATCTTTCGGCAGATTCAGATTTTCACAACCGAAAGCGGTGTCATCGCCCACACGTTCCAGAATCGTCTGCGCGTCAGGATCCTGCAACACCAATCCGGAACGTCCGCGTGCCTGACGGGCGTCCACTCCGTCAATCAGCAGCTCTCCTTCAAGCTCGCCTTCGTCATCGCCGCCGAGCACGCCGGCAAGACCGGACATCAACGTCGATTTTCCAGCGCCGGAAGCGCCCAACAACAACACGCGCTCCCCTGGCTGTATGGTGAAATCCACATGCCTTAACGCGAAATCCTTACGTGAGGCGTGTCGCCATCCCCAATCGCGTGCGACCACCCCGGCTGCGGAAAACGATTTTTCTGCATCAGTACCCATGAATCGTTCTTTCATTCCTCTTGCATTCCGCGTTTGCAGAACGAACACGCATCAAAGAAGTCCCGTATCCACCACTGTGAATGCGATACGGGACTTCATTAACGAATCGTCATACCAAGGCCTTCGCACGGCCGGATTCGAAACGGTCAAGCACGCCTGTTTTAGCGATGGCCTGCTGCAGCAGATACATCAGGACTCCAGCCACCAGAGCGCCGGAAATAACGGAAGTGACGCAGCTGACGACAATACGCAAACCTGCCCAAGCAGGATTCACGGTCCAGTTATACAGGAAGCATCCCAAGCCGGCGAGGGTTCCAGCGATGGTGGTCGACAGCAAATCCCAACGTTTGTATGCAAAAATCGCAAAACCGATTTCGGCAGTGAGGCCTTGGCAGATACCGATAATCAAAGAACCGCCGATGCCCCACGGATTGCCCATGGCAAGCTCCAGAGCGGCGGCAAAGGTTTCAGCGAACAACGCAGCGCCAGGCTTTCGCACGATGATGGCGGCCAGCGGACCCGCAAACAGCCAGATGCCGTTCAACAAGCCTTCGAAGCCCGGCGTCACCGCTTCGAAAAGCGTAATCGGAGCGGCGCAGATGACATCCCAGCCCCAGAAAATCACGCCAGCCGCAACCGCGATGATAGCGGCCACGACGATGTCAACAACTCGCCATTTATTGTTATGCTTCTTCACCACGGAAGATTCATTTACGGTCATGAATGTGCCTTTCTCTATGTCAAGGCACGGGAAAAGAGAGACGTCCGTGCGCCGGCATTACCCGGTATACGTTCATACGGTTGAAGCGCTTGCTTCCTCTCAGCCATACGGCCCCCGTGTCTGCGCTTGATACTACACAAGGCACAAGATTTTCACAAGGGTCATTTTCATTTCGCTTCGTTTTCCACCCAGACGTTCCCCGGATGAGCTGTGAATCCGCAGCCGCATTAGGCCACCGTCCATACCGCGGGTCATGACGGCCTGGATACGTGCCCCGCACATCACATAGGTCTGTGCATCAACGATTCGGCCAGATTCCTGAACGTCTCGCCAATGCCATCGGCGCGCAACGCGCCATCCTCGTTCAACACGGCGGGGCGGCCGGCCTCACCGGTCTCACGCAATTCCGGCTCCAACGGTAGCTGTGCGAGCAAAGGAACATCATAGCCAAGGCTTTCGGTCAACTGCTCCGACACACGCGCACCCCCACCTTCGCCGAAAATCCGCAGGCGTTCGCCCTGATGCTCGTAATAGCTCATGTTCTCCACAACGCCGCGTACCTTCATCGGTACCTGCAATGCCACCAGGCCGGAGCGGACCGCAATGTCCGAGGCGGATGGCTGCGGCGTGGTGACCACCACCAGTTCCGCGTTCGGCAGAGCCTGCGCCACGGAAATCGCCATGTCGCCGGTACCTGGTGCCAAGTCGAGCAGCAGCACGTCAGGCTCGCCCCACCATACGTCTGAAAGGAATTGTTCAAGAGAACGCTGCAATCGCGGGCCTCGCCAAAGGATCGCACGATCGGCGCCGGCAAACATGCCGATGGAAATCAATTTCACACCCCATGCGGTAACTGGCATGAGCATGCCGTTCAGATTGGTGGGTTGCGCATGCACGCCGAACAGTCGCGGCAGTGAGAAACCATAAATGTCGGCGTCGATGGCGGCCGTGTCGTACCCCAATGCGGCAAATGTGGCAGCAAGATTCGCAGTGACGGAAGACTTGCCGACGCCTCCTTTGCCGGATGCTATGGCGAAAATACGGGTTTTGATGCCCGGCTTGTTGAACGGATTCTGTTTGCGTTCGGCCTTGAGGCCTGCCACAAGTTGGGTGAGCTTGTCTTGACTCATGGACCCGACTTCGATGCGCGGCAGCAATGTCGCTTCCGGATATGACGACACCGCTCCGTTGATCTGGTTGGTGATGGTCTGCGACAGTGGACAGCCTTCCACCGTCAGTTCGACCTCCACACGAACCTCGTAGGTGTTCGTCTTACCTTCCACCGGTATCGCGTCTATGGCTGCGATCATGCCCAAATCGGTCACGGATCGGCCCAGTTCCGGGTCGATTACTTTGCTGAGTCGCTCATAGATGCGCGCTTCGATGGTGCGCTCGTCGGTCATGGTTCCTCCTTTAGCCGCGTACCAGACTAGCGTCTGGAAGCGCGGCATGCCAGAGCCTTCTTGTGATTACGTTGCCGGCTTGATATGGCACGCGTCACACCGTTCCGTTTTCCAGCAGCAGTTTGAACTGGTCCTCGTCCAGCATGGCGATTCCCAATTCCTCGGCTTTGGCGGCTTTGGCACCAGCGTTTTCGCCGACGACCACCCAATCGGTTTTCTTGCTGACCGATCCTGCGGCCTTTCCACCGCGGGAGATAATCGCCTCTTTGGCGGAATCCCGCGAGAAATCAACCAACGAACCAGTGACGACCACTGTCTTGCCTTCCAGTGTCTGCGGCAGAGCACTGGTCTGTGCCTGTCCGACTCCCACTCCGGCTGCCTTCCATGCTTCCAGCACCATGCCACGCCAATCGCCTGGATTCTTGGCCGAAGCAAACCAGGTGACCACGGATTCGGCAATTTCCGGACCGATGCCGTCTATCTGTGACAGTTCATCCACGCTGGCTTGTTCGATGGCGTCGAGCGAACCGAATGTGTTGGCGATGGTACGCGCCGTGGGAGGACCGAGCCGCCGAATGGACAGGGCCACAAGCACACGCCATAGGTCGGCATGGCGCGCCTTGTCCATTTCGTCAAGCATTTTCCTCGTGTTTTCCGCGGGGCGTATATATATCGGCTGCACACTGGATGTTCCGGAACGCGACACCTTGGTTTCCTCGCGAACGACCACGGCATCTTCAGGCACGTCATATTCGGGATATTCCGCGGATTCGTCGACGGAGTCCTTACGTTTTCTTGCAACTGTAGGAGCTGTCCAGAACGCCGGAACCTGATGCCACAGTCCCGATCCGCCAATGCGTTTGCGTATCTTTTTCGGTTTGCCGTTCTTGCCGATGGTTTCGTGGATTTCGATGATCGGCGCTTCACGCCATACGCGAACATCCTGCAGATCGGCGGACGTCAACGAAAACAGACCGGCTTCGCTGGACAGCACCGGTGTTTGGCGGGCCGGCAGCTCCAGACCTTCCACAGGCTCGTACGGTTCGGGCTCCGCGCCCGGCTCCACCACGATTTCCGTGATGTTCGGCGCGTAGGTGGCCGTCGAATCGGGACGGTCCTCTTCCGGATTCGTCAAAGCGATGGCGGATTGGTCGCCTAAATGCTCGATATCGAACGCTTTCCTGGATGCCAGATTGATGATGCGTTCGGTCAACTGTGCCGGGCAGGATTCCACGTTCGGGCAGCGGATGTCCTTGTCCCCCTCTTTGGCCGGAGCGAGTTCCGCCCCGCAGCTCGGGCAGTGCGAAGGCATCACGAAACGGCGCAGCTGGCCTTCGTGTCCTTCCCTGCGTTCCAGCACAGGACCTACGAGTTCGGGAATCACATCGCCCGCCTTACGCACCACAACGGTGTCTCCGATGAGCACACCCTTGCGTTCCACTTCGAATGGATTGTGCAAGGTGGTTCTCGACACCGTCGAACCCGCAACATATACGGGCTTCAATATGGCCACTGGGGTCACACGGCCGGTGCGCCCCACCTGCACGGTGATGTCAAGCAGTTCCGTATTGACTTCCTCCGGCGGGTACTTGTAGGCGATGGACCAACGCGGAGCACGCGAGGTCGCGCCCAACGATCGTTGCAATCCCAAATCATCCACTTTTACGACAATGCCGTCGAGCGCGTGTTCGATGTCTCCACGATGCTCGCCGTAGTAATCGATCATGTCGAGAATCTGGCTGAATGTGGTGACCTCACGGTTATGTGGCGAAACGGGTATGCCCCACTTCTTATACAACCCATACGCTTCGGATTGGTTGTTGACCGCATCATGGTCGGCACCACGTTTGGCGCCCCACTGGAGCGTTCCAATGCCATGCGCATAGAAGCTCAGCCTTCTGGTGGCGGTGATGCGCGGATCCTTCTGCCGCAGGCTTCCGGCAGCCGCGTTACGTGGATTGGCGAAAGGCGCGCGCCCAGCATCCTCGTTTTCTTTGTTGAGCGTGTTGAAATCGTCCCATCGCATGAAGACCTCACCGCGGATCTCCACGAATTCGGGAATGTCTTCTTCCGGTCCCGCAAGATTCTGCGGAATGGTGGAGATGGTGCGCACATTGAGCGTGATATCCTCGCCGATCACGCCGTCACCTCTGGTCAGACCTTGCTCGAGCACGCCGTTACGGTAGATGAGGTTAAGCGCAAGACCGTCGATTTTCACTTCGCATGTCATCGGCAAAGGCTTCGTCTCAGGCCAATCAAGTCCCCGAATAACACCGTCGTACCATTCATGCAGTTCCTCAAGCGAAAAGACATCGTCAAGACTCATCATGCGAGACGGGTGGCGTACCGATGCGAAATCATTGGAGAAGGTGCCTCCGACACGATGCGTCGGCGATTGCGCGGAATCGAGGGATGGGAACTGGGCTTCCAACGCCTGCAGACAACGTATTCTCGCATCATAGGCGGCGTCGGACGAGACCGGCGCGTCATCGATGTAGTATGCGATCTGGTCGGATTCCACCCACGCCGCCACACGCGCCCACAATCGAGCCGCGGCTTCAGCACTGATGGACGAGACATCAAGTCGGGTCAACCGCATGGCGTCGGCATCGGTTGGCTGCAATGCGGCGATCCAGCGTTCACTGCCCGGCGCATATGAGCTGACTCCCCCGTCGGGAACCACAGCGGTTGACGCGGAGCCCGTATCGCCGCCCATTTCAGAAGCGTCAAAATCCCATGCGAGTTGTTCGGAATCGTCATGCCTTGTCATTGTCATTGCCTTGTCACTGTCTTCAATGTTTTGCCGGTCAGAGCCGCCATGCACACATTATCGCACAAATGTTCGATTTGCTGCATCGCCAACGTCTGTTTGGCGCACTGCGGAAAGCACGCCGTTCAGTTGTTCAACGACCTCAGGAACTGCATCTGCACCACGTCGGCACCGTCACGCTCCTCGTCATCCATCCTTGAAGCGGCAACCGAAAGCGTACGTGCCGGCACGAACATGCCTTCATCCACACAGACCCGCGCGGCCTTGCGTACCAAGGATGCGACCTGGGTATTGGGCCATACCGGCAGTCCCGCTTGGGTAAGCACGTGCATGGCTTCCGGAACGTCGGTGGGCACCGGAATGCATTGCGATTGCGCGCGTCCGATCAATTCCTGCAGCTCGCTCTCCAGCATGGCGATTCGCCCGGGGGCAATCTCCTCGCTCATGATGTACGCGGCGGCCGCGATGTCGAAGTGGTCGCACATCCATTCCGCATAGGCGAGTCTGTAATAGGCGAACGACGCATCCTCACGGTCAAGTGCGACGTGCAACGCGTTGAGGCAAGCCGCTCTGGCCGGATCCCAATCCTCGGCGCGCGCCAGTTGAACCGCCAGCTTGAGATGGGAAAGCGGGTAGGCCGGCGCATATCGCACCATCGCATTGAGATGCGGCAACGCGGCCTTCACGCCTTTGACCTGTGCAAGCACGTCGGCGAGTTCCATATGCGCGTAGAACAGATTGTCCGGAATCAGCACGGTCCGTTCGCCTTCCGTGGCGAACATGCGATTGTAGATGACGCGTTCCGCATACGAGTTGAAATACCGCGGCACGCCCGGATTCGAAGCGAACAGTCGGTCCATTCGCTCCAACGCCGCTTCGGCCAGTTCCACGCTTTGGTCGACCTGTCCTGAGAACAGCAGGTCTCTCGCCTTGATGCGTTCCGCGTCAAGCTCGTCGGCCAAGCGGAAGGAGAAGTCCGGAGTGTCTTTGCCATCGATGAGCGCACTCGTCACCTGCGGAGCCAACGACGTCAATTCCGGGTCGGCAATGGTGTTGATGACGTCCATGGCCTGCTTTGCCTTGGCCACCGATTCCAGATGGGAGTCCTGCGCGATTCTGTGGAATTCGCCAACCGCGCGCTGCAGCAGGTCGACGCGCTGAATGGACAACCCCGACATGTCACGGCAGCCGAACAGCTGTGCCGTGTCATGGTCGAATATGGCGTCGGAAAGCTCAGGCTCCTCCTGACTTCCGGATGGGGAGAAACGACTATCGCGCAAATCGAACGTGGCGTCCACTGGCTTCAATGCGCCGAGGCCGTCCACATCCATTTCCGCATCGAACATACGGTATGTGCCTGTTGGATCAGACAATCCGCACTCGCCCAGACGCTCCATGAATTCGCTTCTGGTGAAGGTGACCGTCACCAGATTGCGTACGGTCGGATTCTTGCGAAGCTGGCTTAATGGATCATCACCATTCCCATCGAAATCGCCGAAGCCGATCAGTCCCGCGTCAAGAGCGCCATCATGCACGCCCTGTGCGGAACCGTCGTCCACGCTAGAGGAATCGTTCGCAGTCTCGTCGGGAACCGCGAACGTCACTTCGTCGAAGTCGATATCCCGCATCAGATCCTCGAATTGGCTGTTCAACGCATCATCCGTATCCTCGGAGTTGACGCCATCAACGCCCATGTCGGCGGATCTCGGCGCCACCGGACGGGACGGGTCTCCGTGGAAATCGCCGTCCTTCGGATCGGCCTTGGACCCAGAAACACCCATATCTCCAGTACGAATGCGTTCGAAAGCCGCCAAAGCCTCGCTCATCAGCTCGCTGATGGCGGAATCCTGCTCGGCCACGGCCTCTTCCAAACCAATCGAATCGATATGCATCGACACACGCTGTATGCCCGGATCGGCGCCAAAACTCAACGCGGCCATCATCAGCCCAACACGCAGATTGTAGTCCGCGCTCATGCGGGCGCGTTCGGCGTCCGTCATATCCACCCATGCGTGGCGGGACACGTCATATTTGGTGGATGGCATCATGGAAACGCCGGCAGAGGTGAAACCGATGGCCATATTGCCGTCTTGGAGGCTGCATCGGAAGTCCACGTCGAAGCGGTATGGCAGGCGCATGCTGCGCAATAGTCTCGACATTGTCTGGCGGTATACCCATTCCGAACCGCCTTCGGCTCCGAAGGCGGTACCATCCTCGCCGTCCTTCGTGTTTTCGGCGATGGAACGTCTGGTTTCCGCGGCGATGTCCACCAGGCGCATGACGGCTTGGACGCCGTCATCCTGCTGTGAGTCGAGGATCGCGCCGAATTCGTCGTCCGGTTTCAATGCGATCAGCGCCGGATTTTCCAGTAGCGCCATGTCGATTTGCGCGGCTTCCGCGCGGGTTACGGTGTCTTCTGTGGGCAGCTTGCCGATACGGGCGTTGCGTTCCAGCCATGAACTGACTGCGGCGAAACGGTTGAGGTTGCCTTCGATGTTCAGCGCGCGCAGCGATGCCGAGAACGGCAGTGTGGAATCCCAAGCGAAGAAATAGCAGCCCGAGTAGCTGGACGTGTATAGGTGCAATGGTTCCGCGCCGTGTACTGCTTCGAGCCCTTGGTCTTTGTCAAGGGCGCCTGCCTCGCGCATGAGGTCGGCGAAATAATCCTCAAGTCCGGATGCGCGCATGCCATGGGAGCGTGCGCTCATCGTGTCTCTGATGGATCGGCGGATCGCGCCCATCGGCGCCTCTCGGTTGAGCCTGCGGAAGATGTTGCCCGTGCCGAATCCCACGAGTAGCCCGTTCATTTGCGGCAGCATGTAGGCTGCGAAGAATGCGATGGTGATGGCATCCCTGTATTCCAGATCGAATCGCATGGTTTCCGGCAGGTTGGCACGCATCTGTTCGAGCGTGTAGCGGTTGCCGACTTTCAGCCAGGATGCGAGCCACATCATGCGGCCACCGGGCATGCGTCCCACGACACCGCCTTGCGACGCGCGCACCATCTTCGGCGCGCCGTTTGTCGCATGTCCGAATCGTGGACCGTCTGGCAGGGTGAGGGTTTCTTCTTTGACGAATATGAATCGTGGTTCCAGATCCTGCACGTCCATTTCGGGATTGGTGCCCGCGAAGACGCGTGCTTTGCTGTCGGCGAGCGCGATTTGCGCGAAGTGGTTGTTGTCGGTGAATAGTCCGATGGAGAAGGCTTTGCCTTGGGTTTGTGGGAGTTGCGCCCAGCCGAGTTGGAGTGTGCTTGGTATGCCTTCGAAGCCTTTGATGATGCGTCGTTTGATGAGTGGGTTGAGTTTGATGGCGTTGCGGGTGAGTTCATCGACGATGTCGTCTGGCGTGTCGAGGGCTTTGCCGAAGGGGTTGGCGTCGGCGGTGTTGTGGGGGTGTTTGTTGTGGTTGATGAGTTGTCGTACCCCTTGCATGGCGTGGTTGAGCATGGTCCGTCCTTGGTGTGGATGGTGTGCTGATGGCGATGCTGGTGTGAGGTGTGACATGTGGGCCATTCTTTCAATTCAATGCGACATGCAGCCTTTAGAATAAAGTTCGTGACTTTTTCGAAACAGCGTTTTCAGGCGCGTCATCGTGTGTGCGCAGCTATTGTAGCCGCTTTTGTTGTGGTGGTGTTGGTTGAGTGCGTGTTGTGTAATGTGCCGTTTTTCCGCTCGTTGGCGGCGTCGGGTGATTCGGCGGCTGCGTATAACACGTTGGGGCCGGGGCTTGAGCGTCGTGATGACGGGTTGTTGGAGGTTACTGATCCGACGCAGGCGTATTTGCAGGTGGCTGCGGATGGTTCGTCTGAGTATGTGCGGATCGTGCCGGTGTCCGATGAGGTTATGGGTGGTGTGCCTGCCGGTTCGCGCGTGTTGCGTACGGTGCGTGTTCGTGCGGATGCGGATCGTGTGGCTGGTTCGTTGTGTTCGGTGTCGTTGGATTCGTCTCGTTCGTTGTATGTGAGGGCTGCGGCCGGTCGTACGGTGCGCGTGCAGGTGGTGGAGCCGAAGGGGTCATTGATTCCGTTTGATGCGGTTCGCGCGAATGTGCGTGTGCCGTTTTCGGTGAGTCCGTTGCGTGTGGCGTTGTTGGTGTTGGTGATGGTGTTGGTGGCGTTGTGGCGTCCGGGCTCGCGCCTGTGGAAGGTGCCGTTGAATACGTCGAGTGTGCGTCAGCGTGTGACGTTGGGCGTGTTGTTGACGGTTCCTGGGTTGGTGACTGTTGCGGCGGTGGCGTGGCAGTTGGTGTCTGCGGTGCCGTTGAGTTTTCATACGGATGGCATGTATACGTATGATTACGATCAGTATGATCATGTGGCTCGGGCGTTGCTTAATGGTCATGCGTGGCTTGATTTGGATGTGCCCGACGCGTTGCGCGATGCGGATAATCCGTATGATGTGACGACTCGTCAGCAATTGCTTGCCGATGGTGTGAGTCCGGTGTATTGGGATTATGCGTTTTTTGATGGTCGTTGGTATTCGTATTTTGGCGTGGTGCCGGCGTTGCTGTTGTTTGTGCCGTATCGTGCGATAACGTCGTTGTGGGTTGATGGTGGTCTGATGATGCCGTCTGGCGCTGCGGTGCCGCTGCTGATGTTTGTTTTTTTGGTGTTCGCGTGCCTGTTGACGATTCGCGTGATCGAGCGTGTGCGTCCGCATGTTTCGCTGGCTGCGGTCAGTATGTTGTGCGTGTTTGTGGTTTTGGCGTCGAACGCCCCGTACTTGTGGTATCGGACGAATTTTTATTCGGTGCCGATTGCGGCGTCCTTGTTGTTGAGCACGTTGGGCTTATGGCTATGGATGGGTGCGGCGCACCCGAACGCGGCCGATGCCGGTGGCGATGGTGGTGCGAATACGGTCGAATCGTTGTCGCTGCCTCGTTTGGCTGCCGGTTCGGTGTGTATTGCCGCGAATGTGGGTTGCCGTCCGTCGTTTGTGGTGGTGGCGTTCGCCGCGTTTCCGTTGTTCTGGCCGCAGATTCGTGCGATTGCCAAACAGTTGCGTGATGGCGTGTTCGCTTCTGGCGCGCATGGGCGCGTCTGCGCCATGTTGCATGCGTTGCGTGCGCCTTTGGCCGTGCTGGTGCCCGCATTGGTTGTGGTGGTGCCGTTGTTCGCCTATAACATGGTGCGTTTCTCCTCGCCATTCGATTTCGGTTCGTCATATCAGATAACGGTCACGGATATGACGAGCTACCATCAGTCGTGGTCGAATTTCATTTGGACGGTCGCATACTATCTGTTTTTGCCGTTGCGCTGGACGAATATGTTCCCGTTCCTTGCCGTCGACCCCACCCCATTGAAAGATTGGGGGTTCACGGAGGCGATGCCTGGAGGCCTGTTCGTCATGGCGCCTCTCGCATTGGCTTCGCTGGCATGCCCATTCCTACGCCGGCATATGCGCGCTCGTGGTCATGTCGGTATGTGGCGTACACTGACGACGTTCCTGCTGTTAAGTTTGCTGATTGTGGCGCTTGACGCGCGCTTGGGTGGTCTTGGGTGGCGCTACATCGCCGATTTCGGTTGGCTGTTCGCCTTGGCTTCGTTGCCTCTGCTGCTCATTGCGTTGGATTGCGACCGTCCGCGGCTGTGCTGGCTGTTGCGCGTACTGGTGTTGGCGCTGCTGCTGTTCATGTTGGCGGTGACGGTGTTGTCGTTGTTCCTATATGGTCGCGACGACGAGCTGATACGCAATAATTCCGGTTTGTTCCATGACGTGCAGTCGTGGTTCACCCTGATATGAGGCACGGCGTTTTCAGGGTTATTTCAGGGTTTTATTACGGTTTGTCCAATAAAATCTCCGGTTTGTTCCGAGTTTTGCGAATAATAGTGGTGTCGTAACTGTTCGATATGAGATGAACCCTTGTTGGAGACATCAGTTATGAAATCGCTTCCACTTCTGTCTAACCATCCTCGTGTTAAACGCTGGACCGCGGCCGTGGTAGCATCGGCCATCGCATTGGGCGTCTGTCTCGCCAGCTATGACAACGTCGATGCGGCCATCAGACAAAACAGGATCGAACGGCTGAACGCACGTATCGAGAATGTGTACACAGCCGACTATCAGAATATGGCCGACGACAAGCTCGAGCAGGAAAAAAGCAAGTCTGCCGCCACGGAAGATGACATGTTCGTCACCGAGGATCCGTACGGCACCAACACCACGTCGCTGTATGTGTATTTCACCACCGACGACTCGGTATCCGTATCCTATACCGTGCATGCGGACGGCTACGCGGATTTCACCCGTGACGCCTACCAGCAATCGCAATACAGCAAAACCCATGAATTCCAGATACTCGGCCTTATTCCCGGGGAAAAGAACACCATCACCATCACGTTGACCAACGCCGATGGCAAATCCCGTACGCATACCATCGAACACAGGGGCGCATCCCTGCTGGGCAATGAGGAAGTGCAACTGGAGCAGACCGTCGTAGCTGATTCCGGAGAAGACTTGGGCGATGGCCTGTATGCCATACTCGGCAACGATTCCGACGAGCAGGACTTCATGTTCTATTATGATACGAACGGCGTGCTGCGCGGTGAGATTCCCGTGCTCTACTATCGTTCGCATCGTCTGCTGTTCGACGATGACGGGCTCATGTGGTTCTCCGCTTCCACACACCACATGGCAGCGATGAACCGTCTCGGCAAGTTGGAGAAGATCTATGATCTTGGATCCGACTATATTCTGCACCACGATTACGCGATGGACGCCAATGGAGACATCGTGCTGTTGGCCACCGAAATGGGCCGCGACGACAATGCCGTGCAAGATCAGGTCATCAAGCTCAACACTTCCACCGGCAGTGTGACCCGCTTGGTGGATTTCGGCGAACTGTTCGCCGACTATAAGGCCTCCACCACGCATGCAGGAACCGACGAGTCGGATTCGAGCGCCCAGAATCGTTGGGATTGGCTGCATTGCAACACCATCCAACTGTTGGATGATGGTTCCGCGTTATTCTCCGCACGCGAAACGTCCACCATCATCAAAGTGGATGATCTGGAATCAGATCCGACGGTCGACTACATGATCGGCGAGCCGTCCGTGTGGGCAGGCACCGATGAGGTCAGCAGTTTCCTAGCGAAAGACGGAGATTTTTCCGATACCGGCGGACAGCATTCCATCACATACGTCGCCGATGATTCGTTGCCTGACGGCCAGTATTACCTGTACATGTTCGACAATAATTTCGGCACTTCGTTGACGCGTCCTGATTTTGACTGGTCGGTGATCGACGGAATCTCGATCGAACTGTCTTCCGACACGGCAAATTCGCGGTATCGCAAGTATCTGGTCAACGAGAATGCCGGCACGTATACGGAAGTGTCATCGTTCGACGTGCCATATTCGCCGTATGTCAGTTCCGCGCAGGAATTGGATAATGGCCAGATCCTCATCGACTCGGGCATGAAGGGTCTGTTCGGCCAGTACAACAAGGATGGTGATCTGCTGGCGCAGTTCAAGATGACGTTGAACAGTGCGTACATCTACCGCGTGTACAAGTACGATTTCTCGGGATTCTATTTCGCCTGACATCCTGTCCGCAGGCTTGACGGGGCCGGGAATCTAAACTCCTTGTGGGAGTTTGGATTTCCGGCCCCGTTTCGTATGCAATGGGTTCGGCACGCCCGTACAATGGTTGCCATGGGTTTTTTCGATTCGCTGTTTTCATCCAAACGTCCCGAAGCGACGCATGACGTCACGTTCACGCTAGATCAGGCAGGCCACACGTATGAGGATGGCAATGTCGGTCTGGAGCCGACATCGTTGACGATCACTCCGGAAAGCAAACGTGTGGCTGTGATCGGGTTGAATGGTTCCGGTAAGACCACGTTGCTGCAGCTGTTGGATGGCGCATTGTCTGCGACGTCCGGTTCGGTGCGTATCGACGCGAATGGTGCTGCGTATGATCCGTCGGTGAAACGTGATCTGAAACGTATCGAATCGATGATCGGCCGCGTTCGTCGCGAGGAAATTCCGAACAGTTATTACAAAGCGGATTCCATTCGCGAGGCGATTGATGAACCGTTGAAGAAGCATAAGGTGCCGGAAAGCGAACGCCAGGCGATCATCGGCAATCTGTTCGCGCATTTCGATCTGGCGGCGGTCGCACGTGAGCCCGCCTCCGCATTGGATAGCGAGAAACGTCATCTGCTGGCGATCGCTTCCGCATTGAGCTTCTCCCCCGCGGTGATCGTTGCCGACGAGCCGACCAAGGGTTTGGACGAGGTGGCGTCCGCGCATGTGGCGAAAGCTCTGTTCAGTTACGACAAACAGGTAGTGTTCGCCACGCATGACACGGAGCTGATCACACGCGCGGAATATGCGATCGACCGCACGCTGGTGGTCGACGATCATCAGGTGGTGTTCGACGGTGGCCCGCATGAGGCCGTGGCCTTTTACACGGACCTCATCCGCGCTAAATATGAGGCTTCCAAAGCCTGACCATACCCACGGATTATTCCCGTTCCCCACATGTTGCGGCTCCTTCATCGGTGTCGACGATGGAACCACAACATGTTTCAGCCGATCATTGTGTTGACGGTGTCAAGCACCGTCTGAACGTTATGCCTGAATTCGTCGGGTTCCGGCAATAACGAGATCGCGAGATAGCCGTTCGACGTCATATCGAAGAAATAGCCGGGCTGTCCTGAAATTCCGTGCTTTTCGATCATGGACAACACCAGTTCGTTCTCGTCAAGCACGCTGGGCACGCGCAAAAGCACATTCCATCCGCCTTCGGCACGCAACACGCTGACCATGCCCTGCTCGTCATCATCCAGCATGGTATGCAAGGCTGCGAGGTTGGTTTGCACGCGCTCTCGCACGCGCGCGGTCTGCGCGGCTGCGGCGCCCAGCATGGCGGGGATCTGTTTGGCGATGATCTCACTCATTGGCAGATAGTCGTCGGCGACCACGTCGAGTCTGCGCTTGGCCTCATCCATTTCAGCCGCCGGGCCGGACACTTGGATCCAACCCACTTTGGCATGTGGCGCGGCCAACGTCTTCGAGAACCCATCCAATGCGAATGTGAGCGTGCCGGTCTCCCCCGCGAGACGCGCGTTGCCATCGAATGGTTCAAGATCATAGTCGTAGAATACCTCATCGGCGATGATGGCCACCTCATGGTCATGACAAAGCCGCACAATGGCCTCACGTTCCGACGCTTTGACGTACGATCCGGTCGGATTGTTGGGATTGATGAGCACCAGCGCGCGGATGCGGCCGCCATCTTCACCTTCAAGCGCTTCGCGTAGTTCGGCCACGTCGATGTACCAGGATCCGTCGAAACGTTGCTGGTACTCGATCATGTCGACGCATTCGAGTCGTGCGATCGATTCGATGAGCGGATATCCCGGCTTCGGTGCGAGCACAGCGTCACCTGCATTGCAGAGCAGTTTGATCAGCCATGAGTACGCTTCGGACGTCGAGCTCAATATGTATAGGTCGTCGGCGGTAGCGGTATTGCCTTGTTCATGCAGGAATGCGGCCAGCGCTTCGCGTGCGTATCGTTGCCCGCGTGGCTCCGCTCCGTAGATGTCCGGCAATAGTTCCGACGCGAGCGCATGTTTGGTTGGATTGGAGTCGTTGAGTTTGCCGAGTGTGATGCCGTTTGCTTTGGCTTCCGCTTCGGCTTTGGCGATGGGATTGGGCTCGCTGATATCGACTCTGGAGGAAAAACGCATGGTCTCCACCATACTCTCTGGGTTGCGCAAGTGTTGCATCGAGCAAGAAGGATGCATTCGCCATGCGATCATCAGAGGAATAACAAGAGCCGTCCGACGGATGAATCGGACGGCTCTCGCTTATATGAAGGTTAGGAACCTTTATGGTTCACGACATCACTTCTGCTTGATGCTTGCGTAGTACGCAGCGCCGATGATGCCAGCCTCATTGTGCAGCTTGGCTGCGACGATCGGGGTCTTGATGTCGATGTACGGCAGGAACTTCTCGGACACGCGGGACACGCCACCGCCGACGACGAACAGCTGCGGATCCAAGTAGAACTCCATCAGGGAATAATACTTGGTCAGACGCTTGGCCCACTTCTTGTAGCCCATATCGAGCTTTTCACGAATGGAGGATGCCGCGTACTTCTCGGCGTCACCCTTGCCCTTGAGCAGTTCCAAATGGCCGAGCTCAGTGTTCGGAATGAGCTCGCCGTTGAAGATCAGCGCGGTGCCGATGCCGGTGCCCAGCGTGGTGGCGACGACCAAGCCGTCCTGGCCCTTGGCTGCGCCGAACTGCTGTTCGGCAAGACCGGCCGCATCAGCGTCGTTCACCACGGTGACCGGACGGCCGCAAGCTTCGGAGAACACTTCGGTGACGTCCACGCCAACCCAAGACTGGTCCAGATTGGCCATATAGCCGAGCTTCTCGCCAACATGAATCGGAGCGGGGAATGCGATGCCGACCGGAGCGGACTCAGGAACCTCAAAATGCTCGAGCTGCTGGCGAACGATTTCGCCAACGGCCTTCGGAGTGGAAACCTCCGGGGTGAGGATCTTCAGACGCGGTTCAGCAAATTCGCCCTTCTCGAGGTTAACCGGGGCTGCCTTAATGCCGGAGCCGCCAATGTCAACGCCAAATGCCTGTGCAGTTTCAATCATCTTCGACCTCTCCTATCAAGGTACATAGTGGGTATATCGAACCGGTAAACGCCATAGTAACTCGCCCCATGCCCCAAAACGCGCCGACAATACACAATTGGTGAATACGATTGCATAATCTGTCGCAATGAAACGCAAATATTTGCGATTGTTTTCTGCAAACGATTCGCCCCATGCCAACGCAACGCATCGGCATGGGGCGAATCATAAGAAAATAACCGTCTGAAGACGGTGTAGCCACATTACTTGAGCGGCGGCATCGGCTTCCAATCCGGATCATGCAGCAGCTTGCGTGAATCCCACCAACCCTTGGCAATCTGCACCAAGCCGGTCTTGGCATGCTCACGGTCCACCATCACCAAGCGAATGACCTCCTTGGCGGCGGTCAGCAACGTGCCAAAGCCGAACATCAGCGGACGGTAATCGCCGAACGACATGAAATAGCGTGCCATGTAGCCACGGTTGCGCATGATGTGGTAGCGGTTCATGTCGGAAGTGGAGTTGAGCTGACGCACGCCGGCGATATCCCAATTGCCGATCTCGCGCGTACGTCGCAGGATCACGTCGGGCACCACGATCGGATTGGTGACCTTGCTGGCGCGATAGCCGTACATCGTATCGTCCCAGTAGATGAAGAAGCGGGGATCCGGCAAACCGATCTGTTCCACGATATTGCGGCGGAACAGGCCGCCTTCAAAGCATAAGGTGTCCATCACACGATAGCCGGGACGCCCGAACGCGGCCGGAGCGATCGGATTGGGAATGCCAAGAGGCACGATGAAATCGTACTGCCAGTAGAACGGGCCTCCGTCGTAGTCGTATCGGCTTCCCTGGATCACATCATGGCTGCCGGTCCACTTGGCGAGCCTTTCAATGGCCTCGGGCATCACGGCCACGTCGTCGTCCATCACCCAGAACCACTCCGCACCCAGCTCGTATGCCTTCTTCACACCTGCGGAGAAGCCGCCTGCGCCGCCGAGGTTGTCGGATTGCGGCGCGTACACCACACGGCTTTCGTTGCCCGACTGGTCGGCGATGGTATTGCCCCACTGCGCGGTGACCGCTTCACGGAAATCGTCGACCATGCCTTGGGTCGCCTCGCTGTGCTCGTTGTCCACGACGATGATACGCCATGGCGCCACAGTGAGTTTTTCGATGGATTCGAACAGGGTGGCGAGCAGCTGCTGACGCCTGTACGTCACCACGACGATAGCCAGCTTTTCGATGGTGTTCTTCGCAACTTGCTTTTCAGTCATACGTTCCATTCTTGCACTCGCCCTCAACCGAACATCGCCTGTGTTCGCATCATGCGGCACGATTCCATTCGACGGACGGGCTCTTGCACATTTCGTGCGGCTTTGCCATAATGTACGGCGTAATGCAGGGGAACCCGTGTTCGTCGGGTTGAGATGGGCCAAGTGAGGCCTGAACCCTTTGAACCTGATGGTTAACACCAGCGTAGGGAGGCATGTCTAGTGACTGCTGTGACATCAACAACCGATTTCGATTATGAGTTCGACGCCGCCAAAGGCATCCAACGCGACAATCTTCCGCCGTTCGCGCAGCGCATGCGCAAGGCCGCCGACCTGGTTTGGGAGGAAGGCTACCAGCAGCCGTTCATCCGCGAGCTTGGCGAAGGCACACTGCAACGCGAGCGTTTCGCCTTCTATCTGCTGCAGGATTTTCGTTATGTGAACGATTACGCCAGAGTGCACGCTTTGGGATTAGCCAAGGCCACCGACCCTGAAATCATGGCGTTCATGCTCAAGGTGCAGAACGGCGCCCTGCAGGTCGAGACCGAAGTACACCGCTCCTACTTGGCCAGCTATGGCATCACCGAAGAGCAGATGAACAATGTGCGCCAGTCGGCCTTCGCGCGTGCCTACACGTCGAATATCCTTTCCATCGCCTATGGCAAGGATATTCTCGACATTCTTGTGGCCGTGCTGCCGTGCGCCTGGGTGTATGCGGATTATGGTTATCGTCTTGCCGCCGAGTTCGCGGACACGCTCGACGACAATCCGTACAAGAGCTGGGTCGACATGTATAAGACCGACGAGTTCTGGCAGGATTCCGTGTGGCTGCTCGATCATATCGAGAAACTGGTGGCCGACGCGAGCGAGGAGCGCAAGCGCGAGCTGATCGACATTTTCGTGACCGGCGTGGAGAACGAATACATGTTCTGGGCCAGCGCGTACGACATGCAGTACACATGGAAGCCCGAATGGAATCAGGCGCGCTGATAGCACTCCTTCATGGGGTTTCCTGACTTCCGATTGTTTATTTTCATTGCAGCAAGGCGGGTGTCTTCTGATTGGTTTTCAGAAAGCACCCGCCCTGTTATGTTTGGTCGCGTCAGTTTCCCGCTTTATTCGCGTACGAGGCGGATATGTTCCACGTCGTCGCGATGGGAGCGGCGGTAGAGCACGAAACGGTTGCCGATGACCTGCACGAGTTCCGCGTTCAGTTCTTCAGCCAATCCCTCGCCTGCTTCCTTGGCGGTCAGTCCGGATCCGTCGAGCACGGAGCACTTGATGAGCTCACGCTTTTCGATGGTTTCGTCCGCCTGCTTGATGGCGTTTTCGCTCAGATCGTTCTTGCCGACCTGGATGAGCGGATTGAGCTTGGTGGCCAGGCCTCGCAGCTGCTTGACCTGCTTCTTGGTTAATGCCATAACTTGTTCCATTCCTATCTATGATGCTTGCTCAAGAGTAGCGTGAGGGCAGTAAAACCTTGCATATCACTCCTCCCGCGCCTTTGATGGCGTTCACACCGTTTTCGATGTTCTTGCGCGTGTTCAGACGTGCTTCTTCGGCGATTTCGTTTTCCAATGCGATCAATGGAGTGCCATGCCCGTCCGGGATGGCCAGCAGTTCCCCGACGCGGGCATACGCGGTCCCGCCATCTTCCCCGCTGCAATTACGTCAAGCAATGCGACGCTCTCATAGCGGTACACCAGTGGATAATGCTCAGCATAGTCCAGCGATCAGGGCCAACTCGACAATGTACGACACACCCACACCGACTACGGCGATGTCACGTTTGGCGATCCGCATGATTCGCCAGTGCGTGCGCATGATGCCTTCCTCGTAGCATCGTGCGTCGAGTGCAAGGCTGAGATTATCGGCATGGCGTATCGCTCCTGCGAATACCGGAATGATAATGGCGGTCATCGCTTTGATCCGCTGCACGAATGTTCCCGTTTCAATGCTGCCACCTCGGACTGATTGCGCATCCACAATGGCTTTCGCTTCGCTTCCTAACGTGGGCAGGAACCGCAATGCGAGGCTCATCACCAACGCGATCTCCTGCGCATGCATGCCTAATTTTGCGAAAGGTTTGAGCAACGCTTCGAATGCGTCGGTAATAGCCGTGGGAGTGGTCGTGGCAAGGAATACCGCTCCGACGATAATGACCGCAACGAATCTGCAGGCATACAGTATAGCGATACGCACACCGTCGTCGGTGATTGGAATCGGTCCGATGTTCGTAAGAACATTGCCGGATCGTACGAAAAACACATTGAGCAGTCCGCAGAACACGAACAATGCAAGGAACATGCGAATCGATTTGAACAGTTGTTTCACGCCGATGCCTGATGTCGCAACGATCATGCCGGTCAACAGTGCGGCCACCAGTAACTGCCAGAAGGAGCGGATGGCGAATGCGGAGAACATGACCGCCAACGCGCTCACCATCTTCACGCGCGGGTCAAGCCGTTCCATAAAACTGCGGTTTTCACGGACGTCTCCCTTTGCATGTCCGGAGCCAAACGTGTGCAGATTCTTCGAACCTGCCGTTTCGGAAGTGACATTGGTTCCGATATCTCGAGTGACGTCATTACCGTTTTGCCTGCGATCAAGCGCGATCACCCGATCGGCGAGCACGTCGATTTCCGTTTGCGAATGGGAAATGATGAGTATGGTGATGCCTTGTGCGTGGAGGGTTTGGATGAGATTGTGCACGCAGGTTGTGGCTGCCTCGTCAAGTCCTGCGGTCGGCTCGTCCATAATAAGGATCTGCGGTTGGCATGCGATGATGCCCGCTATGGCGGCAAGTCGTTGTTGTCCGCCGGAAAGATCGAATGGCGAACGATCGGCAAGATGTTCGATATGCAGCAGAGTCATGGCTTGATTGACGCGTTCGGATACCTGCGTTTCGTCAAGATGTTGGTTGCGTGGTCCGTAGGCGATATCCTCGGCTACGGTTTCAGCGAAAAGCTGACGTTCGGGATGTTGCATGACATAGCCGACGGTGGCGCACAGTTTCTCGCGGTCCGCACGCTTGAGCGACTGCATATTGCCGTTGGCGCGTTGACGTGCGACGGGAATGGTATTGATGGTAATGTTGCCGGATTGCGGCTGTTCCAGCGCGCAGAGAAGACGCGCGAGGGTGGTTTTGCCTGCACCGTTATGCCCTGTGATGGCCACGGTTTCACCCTTATTGATGGTTATGGAAAGCTTATCGAGCACAGGCTTGCTACTGTTTGGATATTGGTATATCAGATTATGGATTTCAATGATTGGTACAGCTGATGTTGGCTTCGATGCACCATTTGCAATATTGGATTTGGCAATTGGGTTGTCTTCTTGCGCTGTGTCTGATTCGTCCATTTCCGGAATACTTGCAGTATTACCGCGAGCGCTTTGCACGATACGCCCGTTATCCAGACGAATGATGCGGTCGGCATTGACGAATTCGTCACGATGGTGGGTGACGAGAATGATGGTTGTGCCGTACTGCTGCAATTCGTCAAGAATATGCATGATGTCGGCACGGCCTTGCGGATCGAGCATGGCGGTAGGCTCGTCGAGCACGAGGATTTCGGGACTCATGGCAAGCATGCCGGCGATGGCGACGCGCTGCTGTTGGCCTCCGCTCATTCGCGTGGGATCGGCTTCTCGTTGTCCGCTCATGTCGACTGCGTCAAGTGACATGGCGATGCGCATATCGATATCATCATGCGCAATGGCGAGGTTTTCCGGACCGAAGGCAACATCATCCTCGGTGATGGTGGTGACGATCTGATCTTCCGGATGTTGGAAAACCGCCCCGATACCATGCCGGGCGCTGCGGTAAGCATCAGCGTGCGCGCCGGCGTCATCGAATACGTTGTTTCCCAACAGCGTGGCATGTCCGGCATCGGGTGCGGCAAGTCCTGCGATGATGCGTGAAAGTGTGGATTTGCCCGATCCGTTTGGTCCTGCCAAGCATACACGTTCGCCTTGGCGGATGGTCAGGTTCACGCCGTCGAGCGCCCAGGTCGCGCCGGAGTCATATGTGAAACGAATATCACGTAATTCGACCGCAATGGTGTTCGTGTCGCTGTCAGGGTTCA
>ERZ506764.695-NODE-695-length-25846-cov-11.162343_pt1 | contig 25846 bp, 17 predicted proteins | sample MGYA00513041_ERZ506764 | MGnify/ENA metagenome assembly ERZ506764
TGGTAATATTACTACAAGAGCCGCTGGAGCCATCGCCAAAGCCACTGCCAATGCCAGCACCACAAGTAGAACTAGCATTTACAGAACCGCCATTAATGGTAATATTACTACAAGAGCCGCTGGAGCCATCGCCAAAGCCACTGCCAATGCCGGCACCCCAAAAAGAACTAGCATTTACAGAACCACCATTAATGGTAATGTTACTGCAAGAGCCGCTGGAGACATTGCCAAAGCCACTGCCAATGCCGGCACCAAAACCACTCTTGCTATAATCAGTAAAATAAGTCTGGACAGTTAATGTTCCTGGTGTAGTGTTTGTAGCGTTATCTATTGTAAGGTTGGCATTATTATCTTTCTGTAAGGCTGCGGAATCCCGGTGCTTTGATATAAGTTTATTTTCGTTTTCTAAATATATGCAGACTTGAGCTTGAACATCAGATGTAATTTGCAATGCTGGTCCAGAAGCTGTCTCGATGTTTACGTTATTCAGATAAACCTTAACTGTTCCTGAATCAATATTATCAATTATGATGGGAGCATCATTAGGACTCTTATCATTAAATCTGTACGAACCAACAGAGGTTATTTCCCATTTTCCATTGTTTTTGTTATAAGGCTTATTGTTAATTTCGTCCATATTAATTTCATTTATATGGTCTGTTCCGTCTGCAGTAGCCGGCATAATATTTGCTTCATTGCTAAATTCAGGTATACTCTTTGAACTGAACACAGATAATTCTTCTTCTGTTTCTTCTATTACTTCCTGATTATCATCGGAAAAGATTTCAGGAGTTTCTTCGGATACCTCTTCCAGATTCCCGGAAGTAAATTCCCCCGCCAATATAGTCTGGGGGAGCATGTTTGTGGAACACAGTGCAAGTGCCATAACTCCGGCTAATAATTTCTTTCTCATAAAGATCGCCTCCCTGTTATAAAATATATGTTTGTAGGGATATTATACATCATGGAATGAAATTATATAATGCCCGTTAGAAGGCAAAAAAGTGCCTTTTTGCTATTATTTATTTACAAATGGTTTCAATTCTTCGCGTTTTTCTATATCCAACAGATGGAAAATGCGGGAAAGATAATGTTTGATCGTATTGGGTGACAGAGACAGTTGTTTTGCGATTTCCTGATTGGTCCAGCCTTTGCTTGCGAGCATGGCTATGGAGTATTCCATAGGCGTTAGTTTATCTGTAACAGAGGACTGAAGCTGGGGATTATGAATAGCCATCCAACCACGACTGAAGGCAATAACTGCCTGGGAAAGCTGTCTGTAACTCTCCGGTTCTGCAGGTTTGATGCAGGCTTCAATCTGTCCAAGCATCAATCCATGATGTTCGATAAAAGGTTCCAGAAATCCATCCGGTTTTGCCATGTTCCATGCTTTTATCAGAGCTTCTCTGGCCTCATCCTGCTGTTTCAGGTTGATCAGACACATAATGATCACGCAGTAGAGATATTCCATGGCAACAGGATAACAGCCGTCAAGCATCAGAAAGACAGACTGGCATAATCCCAGTGCCCGTGTATATTCTTTGTGAAGATAAGCGTTATGAGCGAGTACATAAACAGCATAGGCGCGAAGCCCTGAAGGTAAAGATGGCAGAAAATCCTGAAGAGGAGGAAGTCCGTCTGTGGGAAGATGCATCAGTACCATGGCCAGATAGTTGGCAAAAACACAGGAAGCCATGATTCCTTTTGGTGCAGAACTGTTTTTTGCAACAAGAAGACATTCCTGGATATTTCTGAATCCCATTCTGGAGGCAGATGGATTTCCAAGAGTAAGATTGGAAAAAGAATATAAAAGTGCTGCGGACAGGCGCAGACAGAGATCCTTGTCCTGGAGATAAAGTTCCGCAATATTTCTGCATTCTTCTGCACGTCCCGAGAAATAATATAATTCAGCCTGTGCAATCTGCCGTTGATCCAAATCCTGAAAATTGTCTACAGTAGCCTGTGCCTGTCCGGGAGTAAAAGAACTGTTCATCAAGGGCATAAGACGGGAAAGAGCAGAATCCTGAAAATTATCTGATGAATTCATTGTAAAAACACATCCTTATATAATAGTAACAAACCGGAACCGGTATCAGCGTAAACAGTCCGGTGTAAATGTGAGAACTAAAAGGAAGCCCTGTCTGGCAGTGCAGCGGGCTTCATTATTATTGTCTGTTAAGGAAATAAAATTAACATCCTCTTGATTTCATAAAGTCAAGAACCTCTTCTTTGGTGGACATAACGCGAAGAGCACCCTTGCGTGTGGTGATCAGAGAAGCTGCCGCATTTGCGAATGTGAGCAGTTCTTTTAAGTTCTCTTCTGTCAGATTGTCCAGACCATGTTCCAGAACATAGTTTAAGGAACTTGCGCAGAAGGTATCGCCTGCACCTGTTGTCTCGATAGTCTTTTCCTGAAGGAAAGGAGCAGCCTCTACTTTCATATCTTTGTAGTAAGCACGGCTTCCGTCTTTTCCAAGTGTGATAAGGATAAGCGGAATGTTATATTTCTCTTTCAGAAGTGCGGCACCTTTGTCATAGTCTGTAGTTCCGAACAGGAATTCAACTTCGTTATCTGAGATTTTCAGAATATCGCATTTGCCAAGGCCGTATTCAATCTCTGCCTTTGCGTCATCCAGAGATTTCCATAATGGCGGACGAAGGTTCGGGTCGAAGCTGACGATACATCCGGCTTCTTTTGCAACATCGATGGCATAGCGGGTTGCTTCGCGTACTCCTTCGTGAGTGGAAGAAAGAGTTCCGAAGTGGAAGATTCTGGAATCTCTGATCAGGTCTTCCTGGATTTCATCTTTGGTGAGCATCATATCTGCACCCGGGTTACGGTAGAAGGAGAAATCTCTGTCTCCGTCAGGATAAGTATGTACGAAGGCAAGTGTTGTGTGTACTTCGTTGTCGATCACAAGGTTGCGGGTATCGATCCCTACTTCCTCTACAGCATTCTTAAGCTGGGTTCCGAACATGTCGTTTCCGACTTTGCCGATAAATGCAGTTTTTTTGCCAAGCTTCTCAAGCATTGCAAGCACGTTGCATGGAGCACCGCCCGGATTGGCTTCCAGCATTGGATTTCCCTGTGCGCTGCTTCCGTTTTCAGTAAAGTCAATCAATAATTCGCCTAATGCGGTTACGTCAAAGGCTTTGTTTCCCATTTTGTATCCTCCTTGTTGTGATGGAAAGAAGCATAGTATCCGGAACAAGATTCTTTCCATAGTTAATAACATAAATTTAGCGCAGGAAAGGGAATTTGTCAAACAATTTTCTTTATTTTTTTGTGCAAAGATGCTAAAATAAACATAACTTGATTTGTTATTGTTTACAGGTGACGTTTAATGTACCATAAATACGCTGCCGGTAAGGGTAACCGATCATCGTATTTCTGACAATCGGGGAGGTAACGCAGCTATGGACGAAAAAGTATACGGCTATATGGACTGGCCGAGGATTGAAGCTATTGTGTATGGAGAGGAAACTGCTCCCAGAGATGTGATGGGACCAAGGATCACACAGGACGGAGTTCTTATTCAGGGATTTTTTCCAGATGCAGAGGAAGTCAGTGTGATCAGCGGAAAGAAAACCTATGTCTGCGAGAAAGAGGACGAGGCCGGATATTTTGCAGTATTGCTTCCTGTACGCAAGGTGCCGGAATACAGATTCCTTATAAAAATGGGAGAAACAGAGACAGAATGTTATGATCCCTATGCTTTTCCATGCCAGATCACAGAGGAAGAGGAGAAGGCTTTCTGCGCAGGTGTTTATTATGAGGCATATAAGAAGCTGGGCGCGCATCCAATGGAGATTAAAGGAGTGAAAGGTACTCTTTTTGCTGTCTGGGCTCCGAATGCAGTGAGTGTAAATATTGCAGGTGATTTTAATGGATGGATCGGACGTGCAACTATTATGCATCGTATGCCTATGTCCGGTATCTTTGAGCTGTTTGTACCCGGGGTAGAGGCAGGAACACACTATAAATATGAAATTAAAGTCAAAGGCGGCGAAGTTCTGTTAAAGGCTGATCCTTATGGGAACAGTGCAGAGCATGATCCTGAGGGAGCATCTGTGGTAGCAGATGTAAGTGCTTTTCAGTGGAATGACGGAGACTGGATGAAAGAGCGTTCCAGATTTGATGACAGGAAACAGCCGGTTTCTATATATGAAACATCTCTGGAGGAATGGGAATCCGCTGAGGAACTGGTGGAATTTCTGGCAGAGGAAGATTTTACCCATGTGGAACTCCATCCTGTGATGGAATACCTGGATGATATTACAGGTGGTTATTCTACATATGCATATTATGCACCTACTTCCAGATTTGGAAGCGTGGCGGATTTTCAGAAGCTGGTAGATGCACTGCATCAGGCGGGGATCGGTGTGATCCTGGACTGGACACCTGCACAGTTCCCGCGTTATGCCTCCGGTCTGGAGAAATTTGACGGAACACCTCTTTATGAAAAACAGAATCCTGCAGAAGCGGTTCATCCATTCTGGGGAACACTGCTCTATAATTATGCCAGTCCTATGGTGAAGGATTTTCTGATTGCCAATGCATGTTTCTGGACAAAGGTTTATCATGTGGATGGTCTGCGCATGGATGATGTAGATGCTATGCTGTATTTGGATTATGGCAGAAATCCTGGAGAGTGGACACCAAATATATATGGCACAAATGAGAACCTGGATGCATTGGAATTTCTGAAACATCTGAATTCTGTGATCAAACAGAGAAATCCCGGTATCCTTCTGATTGCCCAGGAGGACGGACTCTGGCCGGAGCTGACTGACAGTGTGGTAAATGACCATCTTGGATTTGATTATAAATGGAGTGGCGGATGGACAAAAGATCTCCTGGAATACCTGAGTAAGGATCCCATTGAGAGAAAGAATTACCATGATCAGCTGACCGTTTCCTTGCTTTATGCATACTGTGAACATTATGTCCTGACCCTTGGCACCAGGGATGTTGGCACTTTGAAGGATTTTGCAGAGAAACTGCCGGGAACAGAGGCACAGAAGAGTGCGCAGATCAGAGAAGCATACGCTTATATGATGCTGCATCCGGGATGCAAGATGATGGCACCGGATAAAGATATGCCAAAAGAATTGGAAGTTTTTGTCAAAGACCTCAATAATATGTATCTGGCACATCCGGCTCTTTATCAGATGGATGACGAGTATGATGGATTTGAATGGATTCAGTTAATGAAATATGAAGAGAATGTAGTGGCATTCTTAAGAAAGACAGAGAAACCGGAGGAGACCATTCTGGCTATCTGCAATTTCGCGGCAATCCCCTACGAGAATTATCAGGTTGGAGTACCTTTTGCCGGCAAATATAAGGAAATTTTTAACAGTGATGATAAGAAATACGGCGGTGAGGGCATTGTCAATGCAAGAGTCAAGGCTGCGAAGAAGGCAGAGTGCGATGAGAGGGAATATTCTATTACAGTGAAACTTCCTGCACTTGGGGCGGTAATCTTTACCTGCACACCGGAAGAAGAGCCGAAAGAGCCCGCTGCCGAGCATAGCCAGATCAAGAAATCCATTACCAAGACAAGAACTGTACGCAAGGCTGCCGGGAAAACAAAAGCAGCTGTAAAAACTGCAGTGAAACCGGTGACGAAAACAGTATCTGAAATACCGGTCAAAAAGGACTTGACAGAGAAGAAATAATATTATAAACTAAATGCTGTGGCTGTCAGAATTATCAATTTCTGACAGATTACAGCATAAGCTGAAATAGCTCAGTCGGTAGAGCACTTCACTCGTAATGAAGGGGTCGTGAGTTCGAGTCTCATTTTCAGCTTGAATGACCGCGCGTCGCATTCTCGTTACTTCAGTGATGAGTTAGACGCGCAATTTTTTTGTTTAAAAAAGAACGTATGTTTACAGAATAAGATATCTATGGTACAATTTGTTCATAACACAAAATAAAAAAACAGTTCAGAGGAGAAGAAAATGCAGACGGTATCCAGTTATGGTGTGGAAATACGAAAACAGAATATCCCAATCCGCCAGACACTGGAAATCTATCGTCAGGCGGTCAGCTATCTGACGGAAATCTATGAACAGGTGTGGGCAGAACTGAAAATGATCCCGGAAGCAAAAAAACGCTTTAATGCAGCAGAACATCTGATTCACACAACGAAAAAGAACCATGCCCACTTTGATTTTGACATCCGTTTTCCGAAGATGCCTTCTTATCTCAGGAGAGCTGCCATCCAGCATGCACTGGGAAGTGTATCGTCCTATGAAAGCCGGATGGAACAGTGGGAGGCAGCGGGAGAACTCTCCGGGAAACCGAATTTTACCTGTGAAAACCATGCCATGCCGGTCTTTTACCGGGATGTGATGTACCGCGAAGGGACAGAGGGAAAAGATGAGGCATACCTGAAACTGTATGACGGGCATGACTGGAGATGGTTCCGTGTGTGTTTAAGCCATACAGATATGGAATACCTGCGCAGGAACTGGTATGGGAAAAAGGCATCTGCCCCGGCACTGGAGAAAAGACACCATAAATATTTCCTGCGTTTTTCCTATACAGAAGAAGTGACGCTTACTCAGACACCTGTAAAAGAGCAGATTATCTGCAGTGTGGATCTGGGGATCAATACGGATGCAGTCTGTACCATCATGCGGGCAGACGGAACTGTCCTGGGGAGAAAGTTTATTGACTTCCCCAGTGAAAAAGACCGGATGTACCGCACACTGGGACGAATCCGGAGATTCCAGAGGGAACATGGATCTGCGCAGGCAGGAGGAAGGTGGGCATACACCAGACGCCTGAATATAGAATTAAGCAGAAAGATCGCAGGGGCAGTTGCAGAATATGCAAGGGAGAATCATGCAGATGTGATCGTATTTGAGTATCTGGAAATGAACGGAAAGATATCGGGAAGTAAGAGGCAGAAACTGCAGCTTTGGAGAAAACGGGATATCCAGAAACGGTGTGAACATCAGGCACACAGGAAAGGGATGCGCATATCCAGGATCTGTGCATGGAATACGAGCAGGCTTGCGTATGATGGATCAGGGATAGTCCAGCGTGACTGGAGAAATCACAGCCTCTGCGCATTTCAGACGGGAAAAAGATATAACTGTGACCTGTCAGCTTCTTATAATATCGGGGCCAGATATTTTATCCGTGAACTTTTAAAACCCCTTCCGGCAACGGAAAGGTCTTTGCTGGAGGCAAAAGTTCCTGCAGTAAAGCGTAGAACCTCATGTGTTTATGCAGATCTAAGGGAACTCAGTTCTGAGATGGGACTCTTAATGGCTGCATAGATGCAGGCAGATATACAGCGGACTACCTGTAATGTGGGGACCTGCCATATCTGGCATGGGAAAAAGCGCATATCTGCGCAAACCTAAGTTACAGGCGTATCCGCCGATATTTAGTCTGACGCCTAAAGCGTCTGGAAGCACGTGACTTCAGTCATGTGAGGACATAATTCACATGATTGTAAAGAGAAATTTACTTGACAATCTCGGGCCTATCCTTTAATATAACTTTTGGATTATACCAAATAGATAATGACCGGGAATCTATCAAGAAGAATGGTTGATTTCCGGTTTTCTTATGTGGACATCATGGTCAGGAGTGCCCGCAGACTGGATGGAACAGGACGGACCGGATATATCTATAATTGGAAAAATGGACATATACAGATGCGAAACCATGCAGAGACTGGCACTGTAACAGGCGTCAGCATTGGCATAAGCCGATGTAGGGGCGAGAGCTTTTACGCGTGGTTCCGTATCTTTTTTAGTTGGTAACTTTTTTACATGAAAGGAGCTGAGTATAGTTGGCAGAGGTTTCACTTGAACTGAAGGAGATAAAGAAAAGTTTTACAGAAGGCGAAGCAGTTCTGGATAATATCAGTCTTGAGATCAGTAAAGGCGAGTTTATTACTTTGCTGGGATCTTCGGGATGCGGCAAGACGACAACGCTGCGAATTATTGCCGGTCTGGAACAGCCAGATGCAGGAAGTGTCTGGCTGGACGGCAGGGAAGTGACAGGTCTGGAGCCGAACCAGAGGGATGTGAATACGGTATTTCAGAATTATGCGCTCTTTCCGCATATGAATGTTGCGGAGAATATTGGCTATGGTCTGAAACTGAAAAAAGTTCCTAAGAGTGAGATTAAGAAAAAAGTTTCTCAGATGCTGGAACTGGTACAGCTTGAAGGATATGAAAAAAGAAAGCCTTCCGAACTCTCGGGCGGTCAGAAACAGAGAGTTGCCATTGCGAGAGCACTGGTGAATAATCCTGAAGTACTGCTTCTGGATGAGCCGCTGGGAGCACTGGATCTGCAGCTTCGCCGTGCGATGCAGATAGAACTGAAGCATCTGCAGAAGAAACTGGGAATTACATTTATCTATATCACTCATGATCAGGAAGAAGCTATCAATATGTCTGACAGGATCGCGGTGATGAGGGACGGACGTATAGAGCAGATCGGAACACCGGATGAGATCTATAATCATCCAAAGACCAGTTATGTGGCAACATTTGTAGGAAATGCCAATATCCTGCATGGAGTTGCAGAGAGTATTCAGGGACAGAATGCAATCGTAAAAATTGGAAATGACAAGGTAATTGTAAAGCTTGAAACAAGTCAGCAGGATACAGAGGATACAGGGGGAAAACAACACCTTGCAGCAGGAGAGAAAGTAACTCTGGCTGTGAGAAGCGAAAATATATTGTTGCAGGAAGCTGCTGTAATCGGTGATACCGGTACAGATCACAGAGACACTGTTGATATAAGTGTGGCAGGCGGGATTTCGGATATACATGATACGAATAGTATATCGGGCTTACAGGCAACTGTCACAGAGAAGAACTTCGCAGGAGGTCAGCTTCGTGTAACTCTGAAGCTGAGTGATGGTACACAATTGATCGCCAGCAGATACGGAATTGACGCATCCGTAGCAGAAGGCCAGACAGTAAGATGCAGTTTTCTGCCGACAGATGCAGTACTGGTAGACAGGGAGGAGATTCATGAAGAAGCGTAGAAACCGTTCTGACAGTTCTGCATGGATGGCACTTCCACTGTATATTTTTACCATTGTGTTTGTAGTATGCCCCCTTATCTATATGGTGGCGCTTAGTTTTGCTACGCCGTCCAGAGGATTTGGGGTGACCTGGAAATTTACGCTGGACAATTACAGAAATATTCTGGAGCCTGTATATCTGAACACATTTGTGGAATCACTGAAACTGGCATTTACCAGTACGATAGTGATTGCTTTGATCGGCTATCCGTTCGGGTATTTTATGGCGAGGCTGCCGGAGCACAGAAAGAAAAAGGCACAGCTTTTGTTATCCACGCCGTTCTGGGTAAATTCCCTGATCCGTCTGTATGGATGGATCATTATTCTGCAGAAAAAAGGACTTTTGAACTTTGTATTGCTGAAACTTGGGATTATTGAGAAACCGCTGTCTATCCTGTACAGCTATCCGGCGATTGTGATCGGTATGATTTATGTGCTTCTTCCGTTTATGATCATGTCTGTATACTCCAGCGCAGAGAAGCTGGACTGGTCTTATGTGGAGGCTGCCAGAGATCTTGGGGCATCCAGATTGCAGGCATTTTTTACCATAACACTGAAGCTTACGCTGCCCGGGCTGCTTTCGGGTGTGATCCTGACTTTTGTGCCATCCATGGGACTGTTCTTTATTGCAGATATCCTGGGCGGAAATAAAGTGGTACTTGTGGGAAGTCTGATACAGGATCAGATGACAAGAGGAAGTAACTGGCCATTTGCAGCAGCACTTGCTGTGGTGATGATGGTACTTACAACTGTACTGATCATGATCTACAGGAAAGTGACAAATGCCAGAGAACTGGAGGGGATCGGATGAAAAAGAATTCAAGATTTGCCGGATTTTATATGGGGCTGATTTTCTTCCTGATGTATCTCCCTATCGCTGTAGTGATCGTTTTCTCATTTAATGAATCCAAACTGCCGGTGAAATTTACAGGCTTTTCCCTGAAATGGTATCAGGAACTGATCCATGACAGAGCAATGCTGGAGGCACTGGTGAACAGCCTGATCCTTGGGGTATTAAGCTGTCTGGTTAGTGCAGTGATCGGTACTCTGGGCGCAGTTGGGTTATCGAGGATTCACTGGAAGTCAAAAGGGGCACTGGAATACATTTCCATATTGCCGTTAATGATACCGGAGATCATCCTTGGTATGGTGCTGATGGCATTCTTTTATATGCTGAACCTGCCTTTTGGCATGCTGACACTGTTAATAGGTCATACGGTATTCTGCGTGCCTTATATTCTGATGGAAGTGAAGGCAAGACTGGCAGGCATGGATCCGGCACTGGAAGAGGCAGCAAGGGATCTGGGGGCAGGACCTTTCAGAGCTTTCTGGGATATTACGCTGCCGTTAATTATGCCGGCTGTAATTTCAGGTTCGCTGCTTGCGTTTGCCATGTCTATGGATGATGTGGTAATAAGTATTTTTGTAAACGGACCGCGTCTGTCTACGCTGCCGATCAAGGTGTACACACAGCTGAAAACGGGAGTGACGCCGGAGATCAATGCGTTGTGTACCATTCTGCTGGCAGCTACACTGGTTATTTTTATTGTTTATTCACTGATAACAAAGAAGAAAAAATAAATGCTATAGCAACAAAAATAGAATACATTCAGAGGAAGGAAAAGATGATGAACAAACTGATTGAGTTAAAAAATCTGACCAAGAATTTTGATGATCAGCAGGTTTTGCGCGGCATCAATCTGGATATTTACGAAAAGGAATTCCTGACGCTTTTGGGACCCAGCGGATGTGGAAAGACAACCACTCTTCGAATCATTGCAGGCTTTGAAGAACCAAGTGACGGAGAAGTACTGTTTAACGGGATTGAGATTTCCAAGCTTCCCCCGTACAAGAGAGAGGTTAATACTGTGTTTCAGAAGTATGCTCTTTTTCCTCATTTAAATGTGGCGGAGAACATCGGTTTCGGGCTGAACCTGAAGAAGGTCGATAAAACTGTCATCGCCCAGAAGGTGGAGCGTATGCTGAAGATGGTTGGTCTGGAAGGCTTTGGGAAAAGAGATGTAACTCTGCTCTCCGGTGGACAGCAGCAGCGAGTGGCCATTGCCAGAGCTCTGGTAAATGAGCCGAAGGTTCTGCTTTTAGATGAACCCCTGGGTGCACTGGATGCAAAGATCCGTAAACAGATGCAGGTAGAATTAAAGAAGATCCAGCAGGAAGTTGGCATCACTTTCATTTATGTTACCCATGACCAGGAAGAAGCCCTGTCCATGTCAGATACGGTTGTTGTTATGAATAACGGTGAGATTCAGCAGATTGGCTCTCCTACAGATATCTACAATGAGCCGGAAAACCGTTTTGTTGCAGGCTTTATCGGTGAATCTAATATTATCGAGGGAACCATGATCCGTGATTATCTGGTTGCTTTTGACGGATTTGAGTTTGAATGTGTGGATAAGGGATTTGAAGATAATGAAGAGATTGAAGTTGTATTAAGACCTGAGGATCTGGATATCGTAGATCCCGGTCAGGCAAAGATCAGGGGAATCGTGCGCAATATTACCTTCAAGGGTGTGCATTATGAAATCCTGATCGAGACAGAGCTTCGTACTTATATGGTTCATACCACAGATTATGCGGAAGTCGGAAGGGAAGTGGGACTGAAATTCGGGCCTGAAGACATCCATGTTATGTGTAAGATGGGAAGCTACTGATGAAACAGTACAGAAATCTTATCAAACCATATCTTGTGTGGGCATTTGTGGTCATTGTCATCCCGCTGATACTGATCGCATTATATGCATTTACAGAAGACGGAAACGAGGTGCTGACGTTCTCCTTTACCCTGGAGAATTTCCGCAAATTCCTGGAAGCTACGTATATGAGCGTTATTTTCAAGTCCTTTAAGCTTGGAATCCTGACGACGGTCATCTGTCTGGGACTTGGCTATCCGCTGGCATATATTATTTCCAAATGTCCGGAAAAATCCCAGAGTCTTCTGATCCTGCTGGTAACTATTCCGGAATGGATCAATATGCTTCTGCGTACCTATGCATGGATGAACCTGCTGTCAGACAATGGTATCATCAACCATTTGCTTGGATTACTGGGGATTTCCCCGGTGACAATGATGTATACGGACTTTTCCGTAGTGGTTGGTCTGGTCTGTAACTTTATGCCATTTATGATCATCCCGATCCACACATCCCTGAGCAAGATGGATAAATCCTTTATCGAGGCTGCCTATGACCTGGGTGCAAATAAATTCCAGACCTTCACAAAGGTTATCTGGAAATTGTCCATCCCCGGCGTGCTCAATGGAATCATGATGGTATTCCTGCTGTCTATTTCCACATTCGTTATTCCGAAACTTCTCGGAGGCGGACAGTACATGCTGATCGGTAACCTGATCGAGTCTCAGTTTATCTCTGTTGGCGACTGGAACTTCGGAAGTGCGATTTCTCTGATTCTGGCTGTGCTCATTCTGATCTTTATGAGCCTGATGAAGAAGATGGATAAAGATGAATAAGGGAGGACGGCATGAAACGTAATAATAAATTTTTCTCAATGTTATATGTAGTACTCTGCCTTGCTTTCTTTTACCTGCCGATCCTGGTGACGATGATCTTTTCCTTTAACTCATCCAAGTCACTGACCAGATTTACAGGCTTTTCCCTGCGCTGGTATCAGGAACTTCTCGGTAACGGGGAAGTAATTAAGGCAGTTTATGTATCTGTTACCATTGCGATCATTGCGACCATTGTTTCTACAATACTTGGAACCATTACAGCGATCGGTTTATCCAAATCAAAGAAGGTAATCAAGGAACTGCTTTTGAATATTAATAATATCCCGATTCTGAATCCTGAGATCGTAACTGCCATCAGTCTGATGCTCTTGTTCTCTTCTCTGGGATTTCGAAAAGGATATCTGACTATGCTGCTGGCACATATTGCGTTCTGCACCCCGTATGTAATTACCAGCGTTTATCCGAAGGTAAGGGCTCTGGATCCGAATATGGCAAATGCTGCCATGGACCTTGGGGCAACACCTTTTCAGGCTCTGACAAAGGTTATCGTGCCGATGATCAAAGAGGGTATTTTCGCAGGCGCGCTGCTTGCATTTACCATGTCATTTGATGATTTCGTTATTTCCTATTTCGTATCAGGAAATGGTGTAAAGAATATCTCTATTGTTGTATATAATATGACAAAGCGTATCAATCCGACGATCAATGCTTTGTCAACCATCGTGATCGTAGTCATCATCGTGGTACTGCTTTTGTCCAATCTGCTTCCGAAGTTTAAGAATAAAGCCAGAAAGCTGAACAGGAAAGCAGTAAAAATTGTCTCTGTAGTTCTGGTTGTTGCCGTTACGGCAGGGCTGATCAAATGGGGATTCGTGGCGCAGTCCACTCATGTGCTGAAAGTTTACAATGCAGGAGAGTACATGGATCTTTCCCTGCTGGAGGATTTCGAAAAAGAATATGATTGTACCATCGTATACGAGACTTTTGAGTCAAATGAGATGATGTACACCAAGCTTTCAAGCGGTGAGACTTATGATGTGCTGATCCCGTCTGATTACATGATTGAGAGACTGATCAAAGAAGAATATCTGCAGGCACTTGACTGGAAAGAAATTCCGAATAAGAAAAATCTGCTGAATGATGTCATGAACCAGAGCTATGATCCGGGCAACCGTTATTCCTGTCCGTATTTCTGGGGAACAGTAGGAATCCTTTATGATAAGACAGTAGTAGATGAGGCTGATCTGAAAGATGGCTGGAATCTTCTGTGTAATCCGAAATATAAAGGAAATATTTACATGTATGATTCTGAGAGAGATTCCTTTATGATAGCATTAAAAGCACTTGGGTATTCCATGAATACTACAAATGAGTCTGAGATCGAGGAGGCTTATCAGTGGCTGATCGATCAGCGTGACACTATGGATCCGATCTATGCAGGTGATGATGTGATCGACAACATGATTTCAGGAAACAAAGCGCTGGCAGTTGTGTACTCCGGAGATGCATCTTACATTATCAGTGAAAACCCGAATCTGGACTACTTCACACCGGAACAGGGAACCAACAGATGGTATGATGCAATGGTTATCACAAAGGACTGCAGTGAGGTACAGCTTGCCCATGAATTCATCAATTTTATGATCAGTGATAAATCTGCTCTTTCCAATACGGAAGAAGTAGGGTATACTTCTACAGTGAAGAGTGCTTTTGAAACAATGAAGGAGGGGGATTATGCCGGGATCAGTTCTTATATTCCGGATACAACCAACCCGAATAACGAAATCTTTGCTTATCAGCAGCCAAAGATCAAGCAGAAATTTGCGGAACTCTGGACAAAAGTAAAAGCAAAGTAAAAAAGGATAGCCGCTGTCTGCCGATACAGTGGAAGGCGGACAGTGACTGATATAGACAACAATGCAGAGCATAAGAAGGGAGATCATTTATGAAAAAAAGAGTACTTGCAGTAGTGATGTGTGCATTAATGGCCGGATCTGTATTTACCGGATTTAAGGATGCAGGAGATGATAAAGAACTTGTACTTTTTACATGGGAAGGAATGTTCCCGCAGGAAGTTCTGGACGATTTTGAAAAAGAGACAGGTGTTAAGGTTGTTTATTCAAACTTCGATACAGATGAAACCATGCTTGAGAAGCTTTCCATGGCAAAGGGCGGCGACTATGATATCGTGATCGCAGATGATTATATTCTGGAAACTGCGATCCAGGAAGGACTTGCAGAGAAGCTTGACAAGGATTCTCTGGAGAATATCAAAAATATCAACCCATTATATCAGGGACAGTTCTATGATCCAGACGATGAATACACAGTTCCTTACGGAGCAGGCATCCCGCTGATCGTTTATGATCCGGAACAGGTGGATATTGATATCAAAGGATATAAAGACCTCTGGGATCCGTCTCTTGAGGACAGCATTGCACTGACTGCAAACTATCGTGTGCTCAATGGTATCACCCAGCTTTCCATGGGCGAGAGCATGAATGAAGAGGACGTTGACGTGATCAAGAAAACAGGAGAGAAGCTTCTGGAACTTGCTCCGAATGTACGTCTGATCCAGGATGACAATACACAGAATGCACTTCTCAACGGAGAAGCAAGTGTTGCATTTCTTTATACCTCTCAGGTAACAGCTGCTCTGGCTGAGAATCCTGATCTGAAGGTGGTATATCCGGAAGAAGGACTTGGATTTGGTATTATGGGTATGTTTATTCCAAGTGAAGCGCCGGACAAAGATGCGGCATATTCTTTCATGGATTACATCATGCAGCCGGAGGTTGCAGCGAAATGTACAGACTATATCGGCTATTACAGCACAAATAAAGCAGCAGATGAGCTGGTAAATCCGGATCTGGTAGTTCCGGATGACGTTACAAAGGGCGAGATCGTCCAGAATGTAAGCCAGGACGCAGACGCACAGTATCAGAAGAACTGGACTGAATTTAAGGCTGCCTGCGACTAAGGGGTTAATCAACTAAGGAGTTAATATGGATGTTTACAAGGGAACCGGTGCCTTTTCCGGAATTGCCATCGGTAAGATACTGTATTATCATAAAAGCGAATATCAGATGCGCCAGTACGAAATCACAGATGTGAAAACAGAGCTGAATATTTTCCGGCAGGCGCGCACCAGAGTCATGGAACAGCTGGAGGATTTATATGAAAAAAACTGCATAATTCAGGGAACCCAGGCAGAGATTTTTCTCAGACAGAAGAATCTGCTGGAGGGAAAAAGCTTTCAACGTGCCATTGAGAGTGTCATACAGAGTGAAAAAGTAAATTCTGCCTATGCGGTAATGACTACAAGGGACGAGATGCTTAAAACTTTCAGAACTCTGGAAGAGCCTGCGATTAAAGAACGGCTGGATAATATGCGGGAGATTTCCGACCGCCTGATCGGTGAACTGGGAGGTATCTCTCCCAGGATAGATCTTGGAGATGAGCCTGTGATCGTTGTGACGGAGAGTATCACACCAACAGAACTGATGGAGATGGATAAGGATAAACTGATGGCTATTGTTACCCATCATGGTTCCGATATGTCTCATGCTGCCATTATGGCAAAAACAATGAATATCCCGGCTCTGCTGGAAATTGACACAGATTCGGAGTGGGACGGACGGCAGGCTATTGTGGACGGATATACTGGAACTTTGTATATTGATCCGGATGAAGAGGTAAAAAAAGAATATGAGATCCGCAGGCAGGCTGATAAAGAAGAAAGAGAAGAACTTCTGAAATTAAGGAGAGAACCGGATATCACAAAAGATGGCAGAAAAATTGAAATCTATGCCAATATCGGAAATATGGATGACCTGAACAGTGTGCTGTATTACGGAGCTGCCGGGATTGGTCTTCTGCGCAGTGAATTCCAGTATCTTGGAAGAGAAAATTATCCTCGTGAAAATGAGTTGTTTCTTGCATACAAAAAGATTGCGGAGACTATGGGAGAAAAGCTCACTGTGATCCGTACGGCAGATCTCGGAGCAGACAAGCAGGCAGAATATCTGAATATCCCGGACGAGACAAATCCGATCATGGGGAACAGAGGAATCCGTCTCTGCCTTGACAGAAAAAGAATGTTCAAGGCACAGCTTCGGGCAATTTTCAGGGCGAGTGCCTATGGAAACCTGGCGCTGATGTATCCGATGATCAGCTCAGAAGAGGAAATGGATGAGATCGAAGAGATTATCCGGGAAGTAAAGATCGGGCTGGATGAAAAAGGAATTCCGTATAAACATATTAAGACAGGAATCATGATCGAGACTCCGGCAGCAGTCATGATCAGCCGGGAGCTTGCCAGAAGAGTGGATTTCCTGAGTCTTGGAACCAATGACCTGAGTCAGTATACACTGGCGATGGACAGACAGAATCCGCTTCTGCGCAAGAAATATAATGACCATCACCCGGCAGTGCTGCGTATGATTCAAATGGTGATCGAAGCGGGACATGCAGAAAATAGACGTGTCTGTATCTGCGGGGAACTTGCAGCAGACACTGCCCTGACAGAAGAATTTCTGAGGATGGGTGTGGACTGTCTCTCTGTAGTGCCGGCATGTATTTTGCCGGTAAGAAAAGCACTGAGACAGGTGGATCTGTCCGGAGATGATAAAGGTGCGTGAATTTGGTGAAAAGTAAAGTGGTATTACTTCCCTGCCGGGAATATGATGAAGAAAAAATCTATATGCTGCTGAAACAGGGGCTGGATTTTCTGGGTGGAGTGGAGACTCTGATTCCAAAGGATGCGAAGATCCTGCTGAAGCCGAATCTGCTGAAAAAAGCAGAGGTAGAGAAAGCAGTGATCACACATCCGGTTGTAGTAGGAGTTTTTGCGGGAATCCTGCGTGAAAGTGGGTATGAGAATATTGTGCTTGCAGATTCCTGCGGTCATGGAACCACTCAGGCAGTGATTCGCGGAACAGGAATGGATACTTATCTGGAGAAATATCATATTCCGGCTGTTGATTATTCTGAGGGCGTGAAAACTGCTTATCCGCAGGGAGTCCAGGCAAAGGAATTTATCCTGCCAAAAGAACTGTTGGAGCAGGACTGTGTGATTTCCCTGAGCAAGATGAAAACACATGCATTAGAACGTATCACCGGTGCGGTTAAGAACAGCTATGGGTTTGTATATGGATTCCATAAAGCGAAGGGGCACACGCAGTACCCGAGTGCAGACAGCTTTGCCAGAATGCTTATTGATCTGAATAAATGTGTGGCACCGAAGCTGTATGTGATGGATGGGATCGTGGCCATGGAGGGCAACGGACCGGGTTCGGGAGATCCGGTTCCTATGAATGTACTGCTGATGTCCACAGATCCGGTTGCACTGGACAGTGTATTCAGCCGTCTGGTTTATCTGAAACCGGAGATGGTTCCGACGAACTATCATGGCGAGAAAATGGGACTTGGTACATGGAAAGAAGAGGAGATTACCCTTCTGACACCAGACGGGGAGATTTCCATGGCAGAGGCAGTGAAAAAATACGGAAATCCGGCTTTTAATGTAGACCGCACAGAAGTGCGAAAGAATATCTGGACAAGAATGGCGGGAGCGTTAAACATTTTTCAGAAAAAACCATATATAGAAGCTGATAAATGTGTCCGCTGCGGGATCTGTGTGCAGAGCTGTCCGGTTCCGGGGAAAGCTGTGGATTTCAGAAAAGGCAAAGGAAAGCCGCCGGTATATGATTACAGAAAGTGTATCCGCTGTTTCTGCTGCCAGGAGATGTGCCCGAAAAAAGCAATCAAAGTGAAGTAGATGAAAAGCAGATAATAAAAAGCGCAACTGTTTATAGAATTGCCATGGTATTTTCGCAGGATCAGGACAGAGGAAAGCCGGACAATTACCAAAAAGCACATAACAGAGGATGAGAATATCTCGGATTGAGACAGATTCTATCCTAAGTTATGTGCTTTTTTGAGTCATATCCCTCTTTAACCGAATCAGGAAAGTTCCCTGCTTTGGCTGCGAATATTCGTTATTCGTCTGACTATGGCTGTCGAAGATACAAAATCTATCTTCCGAGGCTTCTGCTTATCTCGCGGATGAATTCCGGAGTAGTACCACAGCATCCTCCGACAACAGACGCACCATTTTCGATCAGAACCTTCATATGTTCTGCAAAGCTTTTGGCGTCCATACTGTAAATGGCATTTCCCTGATCATCAATCGTCGGCATACCGGCATTAGGTTTGGCGATGACAGGAATGGATACGTTCTCTTTGATATTGCGGACAACGGATACCAGCTGGTCAGGTCCTACAGAACAGTTGATCCCAACTGCCACAGCACCTGCACCCTCAAGGGCGATCGCAGCCTCCACAGCATTTCCTCCGCTGAAAATGCTTCCGTCAGCTTCTACGGTCATTGTACACATTACAGGAAGAGAACTTATGGATGCAGCAGCATCCAGTGCAGCAAGTGTTTCCTCGATATTGATCATGGTTTCCGCAGCGATCAGATCAACACCTGCATCTTCAAGAACCTTAATCTGTTCACAGTATGTTTCATATGCCATCTCATAGGTGAGATCACCGGCAGGCTCCATCATCTTTCCGGTTGTGGTAATATCACCGGCAACATAGACCTTATGTCCTACTGCCTCTCTGGAAATATTTACAAGTGCATGGTTCATTTCCGCAAGCTTATCCTGCAGTCCGTGAAGTCCGAGACTGTAACGGTTTCCGCCGAAAGTAGGTGCGTATACGATCTGGCTTCCTGCTTCAACATAAGCCTTTTGCAGATTCTGCAGAACTTCTTTGTGCTCCATGATCCATGCTTCTGTACAGATTCCTCTTGGCATTCCGGCGGCCATAAGATTGGAACCGGTAGCACCGTCGAGCAGTACAACATCCTGTGTCAGCTTCTGAAATTCTTCTCTAGTCATGGAAATTTCCTCCTGTGTTTTTCTATGAAAGTCCTGAGTGGCTGCCATGAATCAGTCATGTCTGCATGGGTAAATTCGTGGATACCGGACAGGATGACTTTCATATACTGTGACATTATAGCACAGCTTTCAGGATAAATGGAGAAAATTAATAAATTTTTATTTCATATGATGCAGTAAAAATTTCATCCTTGTTCAGAGTGTTGATATATTTCTTTTTCGGAAGCTCGCCCTTAAATCCAAAATCATCACAGCGTCCCATCCATGGTTCCAGACATACAAAAGGAGAACCCGGGACGGACCAGATGCCAAAGCTTGGAAATCCATGACAGATCAGTTCCACATAAGGAGTTCCGTCAGGGAAAGCGATGCCGGCCTTTTCAATCTGGTCATCAAAAATAAGGGCATCTTTGTCAAACATGTGAGCATCAATAAGGCAGGAACCATTCTCAAGCTCCAGTGTATAAGCTTTATCTGCGACCGCGGTGCCTGATGACATGTCGATCAGCAGATAGGAGAGGGAATCCCGGCCGTCGAAAGTAAGATGATATTGCTCCTGGGAGCCAATTCCTCCGGCAGGTACATTGAATGCAGGATGGCCGCCAATTGTAAAATACATGGTTTCATCATTAAGGCTGATCACTTCCCAGCATACACTGACCTGGTTCTTCTCCAGAACATGCTTGGTCTTCAGCTCAAAATCATATGGATAATTTTCTCTTGTGGTATCAGAAGATTTCAGCCTATGGGTGATGGAATCAGCAGTCATATCCACGCAGGTAAATTCGCTGTCCCTGGCAAACCCATGCTGACTGGAGGGATATTCGACTCCATTAATACGATAGTGATCCTCAAAATGACGTCCCACATTAGGGAAAAGAACCGGTGCGTGGCGTTTCCAGTAAGCCGGATCTGCCTGCCAGATCACTTCTCTGTTATGTACTTTATCAAAAATGCTGCAAAGCTCAGCACCATGATCGTCTACAGATACTCTAAGATAGTCGTTTTCAATTGTATGGATCATAAATGAATCCTCCTTGATCGATAAATATTGTGTAACTGTTCAGCTGGCAGTATTCTGCAAATCACCGAAGGTGATTTGAAATGCATTTTGGTTCGTAACTGCGAAGGTACCGAATAGTCACGGACATTGATGTCCGACAATTTTTAAAAAGGTTTTGATTGCTATAAGTTGATGCCGGAATCAATCTGTCTATAAGTATAACACATGGGCCGGATTAATTATAGTTATAAATATACAAAAATAGATCTGAAATGTCGTGGTAAATTGAAAAATACACTGATATAGTGACGAAATACAGAAATTATATGTGTAAAAACCACAATAAATGATTGACGAATAAAAAAATATTTGTTACAATTTACCTCAACGAGTCCTGCGGGACCAGAGTGTGTCTGAAAAATTGTGACACACATCTTGCGTAAAGCATTTTTCAGACACACTCTAAGACATAATGAACAAAACGTGAAAACAAGGAGGTCATTGCTATGGCGAAAAAAAGAAATATCATTGTTGGACAATCAGGAGGACCTACTGCAGTAATCAATTCCAGTCTTGCCGGAGTTTATAAGAATGCCATTGAACGAGGATTTGACAAAGTATACGGAATGCTTCACGGCATTCAGGGACTGTTGGATGAACAGTATATTGATCTGTCAACACAGATTCATTCAGAACTGGATATCGAATTACTCAAGAGAACACCATCTGCATTTTTAGGTTCCTGTCGTTACAAGCTTCCTGAGATTCACGAAGATAAAGCAATTTATGAGAAAATTTTTGAGATCTTAAATAAACTGGATATCTATGCGTTTATCTACATTGGCGGAAATGATTCCATGGATACGATCAAGAAACTGTCTGATTATGCGATTCTCACAGGACAGACTCAGAAGTTCCTTGGTGTTCCGAAAACAATCGACAATGACCTGGCGCTGACAGACCATACACCCGGATTCGGAAGTGCTGCAAAATATATCGGCGCATCCACAAAAGAAGTGATCCGCGATGCATTGGGACTTACTTATAAGAAAAATATGATTACGATCATGGAGATCATGGGACGTAATGCCGGATGGCTTACAGGTGCCACAGCACTGGCAAAATCTGAGGACTGCGACGGACCGGATTTGATCTATCTGCCGGAAGTGCCTTTTGATGTTGAGAAATTCCTTGCAAAAGTAAAAGATCTTCTGAATAAAAAAGCATCTATTGTAATCGCAGTTTCCGAGGGAATCAAGCTGGCAGACGGAAGATATGTATGTGAGCTTGGAAGCGTGGGAGACTATGTGGATGCATTTGGACACAAACAGCTTCAGGGAACAGCCACTTATCTGGCAAACTTCCTGGCAGCGGAGTGCGGATGCAAGACAAGAGCTGTTGAACTTTCCACATTACAGAGAAGTGCTTCCCACATGGCATCCAGAGTGGATATTGATGAAGCATTCATGGTAGGTGGTGCTGCAGTTAAAGCTGCAGATGAAGGTGACACAGGTAAGATGGTTGTTATCGACCGTGTTTCCGATGATCCCTACATGGCAGCTACAGGTATCTACGATGTACACAGAATCGCAAATGAGGAGAAACTTGTTCCGAGAGAATGGATGAATAAAGATGCTACAAACGTAACTAAGGATTTTGTAGACTATATTAAACCTCTGATCCAGGGAGATTATCAGCCTATTATGGTAAATGGTATGCCGAGACATCTGGTACTGAACATGAAAAAAGGCAGAAAGAAATAATTGATAAAAATTATAAACGGGCAGCCGGGCAGATCAACTTATCTGTTTTGCTTCCCGTTTTTTCCTGTTATATATGAGATGTGAGAGAAAAATGCAGATAAAGACCAGAATAAAGGACTGAGAAAACCTTAACAATAATAAGAATAATAAAATAAATCACTTTATGCAGAATGTATAAAAATTTTAGCTAATTTTAGCAGAATAACCTTGACGAAATGACACAAACTCTATAAAATAATTATGTGCGTATAAGAAACATATATTTATTTACTTATGTGCGAAAGGTGTAGCTGTTCAGTTACTTCACAATCGAATACTGAATAGTTACAAAAGAACAATAATTAGGAGGAAAATGTAAAATGGCAAAATGGGTTTACATGTTTACAGAAGGTAACGCTACTATGAGAAACCTTCTGGGTGGTAAAGGTGCTAACCTTGCTGAAATGACAAACCTTGGTCTTCCTGTACCGCAGGGCTTCACAATCACAACAGAAGCTTGTACTCAGTACTATGAAGACGGAAGACAGATCAATGATGAGATCATGGCTCAGATCATGGAAGCAATCACCAAAATGGAAGGAGTTACCGGAAAGAAATTCGGTGACAAAGAAAATCCTCTGCTTGTTTCCGTTCGTTCTGGTGCGAGAGCTTCTATGCCAGGTATGATGGATACTATCCTGAACCTTGGTTTAAACGAAGACGTTGTTAACGTACTTGCTGAAAAATCCGGCAATGCTCGTTGGGCATGGGACTGCTACAGAAGATTCATCCAGATGTACTCTGACGTAGTTATGGAAGTCGGAAAGAAATATTTCGAAGAACTTATCGATAAGATGAAAGCTGACAGAGGTGTTAAGCTGGACGTTGAACTTACAGCAGAAGACCTTCATGAGTTAGCAGAACAGTTCAAAGCTGAATATAAAGCAAAAATCGGTGCTGATTTCCCAACTGATCCTAAGGAACAGTTAATGGGTGCTATCAAAGCCGTATTCCGTTCATGGGACAACCCACGTGCAAATGTATATCGTCGTGACAACGATATCCCATATTCCTGGGGTACTGCAGTTAACGTACAGATGATGGCATTTGGTAACATGGGTGATGACTGTGGTACAGGTGTTGCCTTCACACGTGACCCTGCTACAGGAGCTAACGGTCTGTTTGGTGAATTCCTTACAAATGCTCAGGGTGAAGACGTTGTTGCCGGTGTTCGTACACCTATGCACATCTCCGAAATGGAACAGAAATTCCCAGAAGCATTCGTACAGTTCAAACAGGTTTGCGAAACACTTGAAAAACACTACAGAGATATGCAGGATATGGAGTTTACTGTAGAGCATGGTAAACTGTATATGCTTCAGACACGTAATGGTAAGAGAACAGCTCAGGCTGCTTTAAAGATCGCTTGTGACCTTGTTGATGAGGGAATGAGAACAGAAGAAGAAGCTGTAGCTATGATCGACCCACGTAACCTTGATACTCTTCTTCACCCACAGTTTGATGCTGCTGCTCTGAAAGCTGCTACACCAATGGGTAAAGGCCTTGGCGCTTCTCCTGGAGCTGCTTGCGGTAAGATCGTATTCACAGCTGATGACGCTGTTGAATGGGCTGAAAGAGGAGAAAAAGTCGTACTTGTACGTCTTGAGACATCTCCGGAAGACATCACAGGTATGAAATCTGCTCAGGGTATCCTGACAGTTCGTGGTGGTATGACATCTCACGCAGCAGTTGTTGCCCGTGGTATGGGTGAGTGCTGTGTATCCGGATGCGGTGATATCGCTATGGACGAAGAAAACAAAAAATTCACACTTGCTGGTAAAGAATTCCACGAAGGAGACTTCATCTCCATCGATGGTACAACCGGTAACATCTACGATGGAATCATCCCGACTGTAGACGCTACAATCGCTGGTGAGTTCGGACGCATCATGGCATGGGCTGACAAGTACAGAACAATGAAAGTTCGTACAAATGCAGATACTCCTGCAGATGCTAAGAAAGCTGTAGAGCTTGGTGCAGAAGGTATCGGTCTTTGCCGTACAGAGCATATGTTCTTCGGTGAGGGACGTATCGATGCATTCCGTGAAATGATCTGCTCCGAAACAGCAGAAGAGAGAGAGAAAGCACTTGAAAAAGTTCTTCCATATCAGCAGGATGACTTCAAAGGTCTCTTTGAAGCTCTGGAAGGTAACCCTGTTACTATCCGTTTCCTGGATCCGCCTCTTCATGAGTTCGTTCCTACAGATGAAGCTGACATCAAGAAACTTGCAGATGCTCAGGGCAAAACTGTAGAGCAGATCAAGACTATCATCGCTTCTCTTCATGAGTTCAACCCGATGATGGGACATCGTGGATGCCGTCTTGCTGTAACATATCCTGAAATCGCTAAGATGCAGACAACAGCAGTTATCCGCGCAGCAATCGAAGTTAAGAAAGCTCATCCGGACTGGACAATCAAACCGGAAATCATGATCCCACTTGTTGGTGATGTAAAAGAGCTTAAATATGTTAAGAAATTCGTAGTTGAGACAGCTGATGCTGAGATCAAAGCCGCTGGTTCTGACCTTCAGTATGAAGTTGGTACAATGATCGAGATCCCGAGAGCAGCTCTTACAGCTGATGAGATCGCTAAAGAAGCAGACTTCTTCTGCTTCGGTACAAACGACCTTACTCAGATGACATACGGCTTCTCCCGTGATGATGCAGGTAAATTCCTCAACGCATACTATGACGCTAAGATCTTCGAGAACGATCCATTTGCAAAACTGGATCAGGTTGGCGTTGGCAAGCTGATGAAGATGGCTATCGAACTCGGCAAACCGGTTAACCCGAACCTTCACGTAGGTATCTGCGGCGAGCATGGTGGAGATCCGTCTTCTGTAGAATTCTGCCACAAGATCGGTCTTAACTATGTATCCTGCTCACCATTCCGTGTACCGATCGCTCGTCTTGCAGCAGCACAGGCAGCTATCGCTGAGAAGAATGCATAATTAGCATAATTGTTAAGGGGCAAAGCGAAATATCCGCTAAAGAGGTAAAATAGCCAACCGGCCCCAAAGTGTCCAAACGTAAAATTTGACCTTGGAGAATTGTAGAAATACAGTTCTTCAGGGTCTTTTTTGTTATATTACACAGCGGTATTCTTTTGTTTAACAACCGTAGCAAGAATTCCCTCACCTCTATAGGAAGGCCACTGAAAAAGTCCTTTTTGCGTATAAATTAACACAAAATAAAGTACATCAATCAACTTTGAGACACTGTATATAGTATGAAAAAACAGTTTTTCAGCGGCGTCCTATAGGTGATGGGATGAATTGCACATTCGAGCATGTCTGCTCAAATTTATAAAAAATCACAAAACACTTGTTCTGACACAATAAATATATTATAATAGAAAAAAGAACAATATGCTCTTGGAATTTGGACGGTCGAAATAAGCAATAAGTGAGTGTACATAATGAGTTTAGATAATAATTCTCATTCAGTGTTTTTGTTTGATTCTGGTTATGAAATATAGCAGAAAGATGCTGGACGATAAGATGTCAGAGAGAACAAAAGAAATCTTTGAAATATAGCACCTGTTGAAACAATCCATCAGTATATAGAGAGTCAGGGTGAGA
>ERZ506764.724-NODE-724-length-25041-cov-8.703314_pt1 | contig 25041 bp, 15 predicted proteins | sample MGYA00513041_ERZ506764 | MGnify/ENA metagenome assembly ERZ506764
CTCTTCCGATCTGAGGCGAGCGACGGCCGCAAGGACACGCTGGTGGCAGACGCCTCGCGTCGCCAGGCCCTCTTTGTTGCCGGCGGCAGCACGCAGGAGCGCACACAGGCCAAGGCCCGTGCGATCGCCGAGCGATTCCGCGCGCTTGCCGATGCCGGCCAGCCCCAGGGCGGCATGGTGCTGCTGCTGGGCCGCATGACCAACGCAGACGTCTACGCACAGGCCTTCCGCGACCAGGGGCTCGACTGTGTTATCGCAGGCGGCTCGGTCTTTGCCCAAGCCGCCGAGGTGCAGACGGTGCGCGCCCTGGTTTGTGCGCTCGCCAATCCGGCCGATACGGCGCAGGGCCTTATGCCGCTGCTCGCCTCGCCGATGTTTGCGCTGGGCGCCCAGGAGTTTTTGGCGCTGGCGACCAAGTTCGATAGCGAGACGGGGGAGACCTCGCGCCGGAATATCGACGTGGGCATCATGAGCGATTCCGATGTGCCGGGCCTGCAAGACCTGCCGCTCGTGACGCGCGCCCGCGAGGTGCTGCGGTATGCGCTTCGTCGCGTGGGCCGCGATTCGTTCGCCGCCATCGCACGCGACGTGGTCAACGCTTCGGGCTGGTTCGTGCGTCTGGCGCAGCGTGGCCCCGAGGGCAAGGCCATTGCCGCCAACGTGCTCAAGGCGCTCGACGCTGTGGCCGAGGCGGAGGCCGAGTTCGGCAACTCGCCGCGTTCCATCGCGCTTGCCTTCGATCGCTTCCTAGCGGGCAAGGAAGCCCCGGGTGCCCTCAACGAGGAGGGCGACGGCGCGGTGCGCATCATGACGGTGCATGCCTCCAAGGGTCTGGAATATCCGGTCGTGGCGGTCGCCGAGTGCTTTGGCGTGCGTAAGTCCTCGGGTGCGGCACAGATGGGTCGCGTCGAGGGCGGAGCGCAGGTCGTGGCGCTGCCGGCACGCTTCGACGGCGTTAAGCTCGCCGACGGAACCTTTGTGAAGGGCGACGACGTTAAAAAGCAGTTTGAGCATGCGTTTAAGGGCAAGGGCACGTCGCTGTGGCTGCCGCCGGAGCTCATGGAGGACGTCTGCGCGACGGGTTCTCCCGCCGAGGCATTTGCTCGCCTGCGCAACGACGACCTGCAGCTTTCGCTCGAAGAGCGGGCTCGTTTGCTCTATGTCGCCATGACGCGTGCGCGAGAGTTGGTGATTTTGGCGATGGATGCCGGCGTGAGCCGCGGCAAGGTGGCGGCGCCGACCTTCGACGTCGAGACCGATCTGACCTATGACGTGCTGCGCCGTATTCTGCCGACCGACGCTCTGGACATGCCGCAGCTCGATGCCGACCGCCTGGTGTTCGACAACTCCCGGCCGGGCGACTACGAGCTCATTTCGCTCGCGAACTTTACCTTTGGCGAGCAGGCGTTTGAGGCCAACGCTTCGCTGGATGCCGAGGGCAGGCTTGTTCGCGGCGATGTCGATACAGATACTGTCGACGATTCGGCCAGTACAATCGTCCCCGGTCCTGCCGACCCCGATCCCGATGCGTTTGAGCTCGTGTATCCCCAGGCGGCGGGCGTGCGCATGGGCACCTGCCCGTATCCGGAGCGCGATTCGTACAGCTACTCGTCAATTGCCGCGGCGCTGCATGCCGAGTCCGAGGACCGTGCCGCCGAGGCACGCGTGCCCATGGACGAGGCCGGCGATGATGCGGAGTCGGATGGTTCCGAGATGACGGATGCAGACGTGGCCACCGTTGAGCTCGCCGGCAACCCCATGGCGCTGGGCTCGGCCTTCCACGCCGCCTGCCAGTGGCTCATCGAGATGGGTGCCGATGCGCTGCCCGCTGAGCGTGCCGATGCGCTGGCGCGCCTGTGGTGCCTGACGCCGGAGCAGCGCGAACGCTTCGACGTCGCCCTGGACCGCTGGCTCAAGTCGGCTGTTCGTGCCGACCTGCTCGCGTGGCCGTGCGTTCGCGCCGAGGTGCCGTTCTTTTCGCTGGGCTGCGAGGACGAGGACATCGCTCGCTACGGTGCCTATGCCGAGGGCGCCATCGACGCTTTGGCGACGAACCCGGCGGATTCGTCATGCGCGCTGGTCATCGACTACAAGACGGGCGGCACACCGGACGAGACGCCGGAACAGCTGCAGGAGAAGCACGCCCTGCAGGCGCGCGTCTACGCTGATGTTTTGCACAAGGCGGGCTTTGGGGCCGTGACCGTCAAGTTCGTTCGCGTGGAGCAGGCGAATCCAACCATCTTCGTCGAACCCGCCGAGCCTCAGGTGGTCACCTACAACCTCTAGTCCTCAGATAACTTGCGGTGGAATACGGACTGTTTTGACCAAAAAAGCCGCCAAACAGTCCGCATTTCACCGCAACGCATGGGAGAGCCTGGGGCGGTACAATGGCTCGAACGGTTCAAACGAATAAGGAGCCATCATGCAGCTCACCAAAACGCTTAAGGTGACGCCGGAGGAGCTTTTTGACGCTCTGGCGGGGTCCATCATGCAGGATATCGAGAACGCCACGGGCAAGCGTCCCAGTCGCAACAAGCTCAATGGCTATAAGTACGAGAAACGCGCCCAGTCCGCAAAAGGCAAGGCCAAGGGCACGGCGATCAAGGTTAAGATCAAGCACTTTGACTACCCGTGCCTCTATGAGGTCCGTTTTCAGTATGCGGCGGGCATCAATACCATGCGCTATGAGGCTGTACCTGCTGGCGATGGTGCCTGCGAGCTCACCTATACCGAGGATTTTCAGGGTGTGGGTGGCAACACGTCTGGCACGCGCGGCAAGCTCGGCCTCTTCTTCTATGAGCGCAAGCTCAAGAGCCACGCCAACCAGACGATTGATCAAATCGTCAAATACATCGAGGGTGAGCGCCGTGTAAAGGCTAATCCCGCCTTCGCCGATGATGCTGCCGAAAACGCTTCGGATGTATTCCATTGATACCCTGTTCAAAAGCTTTACCGCTCTCCACAGCAACTGTGAACACTTCAGGCTTCGAGTCAGTAGCGAGTGGCCTGACATAATTAGTTGATGGAAGTGCCAAATGAATAAGAATGCCACTGCGCAGCTGCACATCTATTCCGCCTTTTTCGTTCTCGCGGGATTTGTTTTAAATCGGGGAGTGTTTCTACTTTTCCTTGCGGAGAAAGGAATGTCTGTCACGGAAATCGCGCTTTATCAAGCCCTGTTTAACATTGCAACGGTCGTCCTCGAGCTGCCAACAGGGCTGATAGGCGATTTCTTTGGAAAGAAGTTCTCGATTCAAGTGGGCGTGCTGCTGCTTTTCTTCCATACGGCTGGCATGCTGTTGCTCTCAGGCCCCTTTCTCGTCGCGCTTTCCCTTGTTGAGGCACTCGCCTACTCCCTTCAATCGGGATCCGAACAAGCACTTTTATATGAAATTGCCCGAAATGCCGGTCAAGGAGAGCGCTTCCTCACCATCAACGCTCGGCTGCTTGCCGCGCAATCAATCGCGACGGGAGTGGCAATCGTACTTGGATCATTCATTGCCCAAGTATCTTGGAGCGCCCTCTACGTATGTGTCTCCGTTTTCTATCTCCTGCAGCTTTTCCTTCTGTATCCCATTGAGAGGACGGAAGCGACCCGTTCTGAAAGCTCTGAGATGAGAAGGTTTGACGTAGCTAAGGTCTTCAGACGCGAAACCTGGCGTGTTGGAGAATCCGCTTTTGCGGTGTTGCTTCTTCTAATCGGCACAAGCATGCTCGATGGATTCTATGGGAGTTATTACAACTTGAATCAGTTGGTATTCGACGCATTTGATGCTCCCGTCTCCATAATAGGAATCTTTTTCGGTGCATCCTATGCAGTAAATGCGACGGCCTACATTGCAGCAGATTTCTTCTCATCGCGTTTCGGGAAAAGAAATACCATGCTCGGCTCGATGCTAATCGAGGCCGGTCTTTTCATGATTCTTCCGTGGTTCGCTTCAAATCCGCTGTGTTTGTTTGGCCTTAGCATGGTGCTTTGTTTTCTCCCAGAAGTGGTGTACATCACTTCGGATAACTTAATCCAAGACGCGATAGCGGACGATCTCCGCGCGACGATCCTTTCCGTCGCGTCTCTGGTAAGGGCTCTCTTTTCTGCAATGTTTTTCTCCATATTTGGATATGTGTTGGGGTTATATCCCATTCAGATAGCGCTCGGTGTTATTGGCGCAATCGCGATAGCAATTACCGCCGTTGTTTCATTAAAAATGGTAGGAATACAGATCTCCAAGAATTGATATATCGATTGACGAGCTATCCGAAGCGTCGAGCCTTCTTGATGGACATGACTATTCGTCACAAATCATTCCGCGCATCGCCGGGGTTCCAGCAATACTCGATATATCGGGATGCCCTCATTCCCCTTTTTGAAGGTCCCAAATTAGCTACCCGTGTGGGTTTGGCTAGGTTCGGGTGATTAGCTACCCGTGTGGGTTTGGCTAGGTTCGGGTGCTGTCCGTGCCGTGCGGTAAAATCGTTCAGTCAGAACACGAACCCGCATCGGAGCTCATCACATGGCATTCGTCCATCTGCACAATCACACTGTTTTCTCCATGCTCGACGGCGCAACCCGTATCCAGGATATGGTCAATCGTGCCGTTGAACTTGGCATGCCCGCCGTGGCCATTACCGACCACGGCTACATGTATGGCGTGCCCGACCTGGCGCTGGCCTGCGACGCCGTCAATCACAACACGCCCGAGTACAAAACCTGGAGCCACGACAAGGCCTTCTTGGAAAAGGACCGCCGCGACGAGCTGGTGGAGCCCGATCCCGAGGAAAACCCGCGCGAGCATGCCCAGTACGTCAAAGACATGGCCATGTGGGACGAGAAGGGCAACATCGACGAGCTCAAACCGCCCCTGGTCATCAAGCCCATCTTTGGCTGCGAGGTCTACTTTACGCCGGACGAGACCCTTGCCCGCGACCACAAGCCCGAGCTCTACCACATGATCCTTCTGGCCAAGGATCAGGAGGGCTACGTCAACCTAATGCAGACGGTCTCCGAGGCCGCCGTGCAGGGCTTTTACTACAAGCCGCGCGTGACGCTCGACAACCTGCGCCGCCATGCCAAGGGCATGATCTGCACCAGCGCCTGCATCGCCGGCATCATTCCCAAGTACATCGACCGCGGTGATATGGAGGGCGCCATCAAGTGGGCCGAGACTTTCCGTGACACCTTCGAGCCCGGCGACTTTTATATCGAGATCCAGGAACACGGCATCACCACCGACAACGGCCTGACCGACGAGCAGATGGACCGCACGCTCATCGACATCGCCAAGCAGGTGGGCGTCAAGGTCATCGCCACCAACGACTTCCACTACCTGCGCCGCGAGGACGCGCCCGTGCAGGACGTCATCATGTGCATTGGCATGAACGCCAAGGTCGACGACCCCAACCGCATGCGCATGACCGGCTCGGAGTTTTACATGAAGACCGAGGAGGAGATGCGGGCGATGTTCCCGTATTGCCCCGAGGCCTGCGACAACACGCTCGAGATTGCCGACAAGTGCTATGTGGAGCTGGACTGGGATTCCATCATCCTGCCGCGCTTCCCGTTGCTCGATCCCGGCGAGACGCACGAGAGCCAGTTCCGCCGCGAGTGCGAGAAGGGCCTGCGCCAACACTACGGTGACGACTGGGCCACGCGCGAGATCTGTGGCGTCAACATCAAAGAGCGCTTTGAGTACGAATACAAGGTCATCTGCGACAAGGGCTTTGCCGCCTACTTTTTGATCGTCGCCGAGTACGTGCAATGGGCCAAGGACAACGGCATCGGCGTCGGTCCCGGCCGTGGCTCGGCCGCCGGTGCTATCGTCGCCTACGCCATGAACATCACCGCGTTCGACCCGCTCGAGAACGGCCTGATGTTCGAGAGGTTCCTGTCCCCGCAGCGTACCGAGATGCCCGATATCGATATGGACTTCGACGATGAGCGGCGCCTCGAGGTCGTGGAGCACGTTCGCCAGCTCTACGGCCCCGAGAAGGTCACCCACGTCATCACCTACTCGACCATTAAGGCCAAGCAGGCCATCAACGACGCCGCGCGCGTGCTGGACTATCCGGTCTACATGGGCCAGCGCCTGTCCAAGATGGTTTCGAGCGACCCCAAGGTCAAGCTCAAGCAGGTGCTCGAAAAGCAACCCGGCAAAGAGGATCTGTTTAACCCCGACTTTGCCGAGGCCTATAAAAAGGATGACGACGCCCGCCGTATCATCGACACGGCGCTCTCGATCGAGGGCCTCACCCGTGGCGAGGGTGTGCACGCGTGCGCCGTCCTGATCTGCCGCGATCCCGTCAACGAGCATGTGCCCACCAAGCTCGATACCAAGGGCGGCGTCGAGATTACCCAGTACGAGGGTCATACCGTTGCCGACATGGGCCTGCTCAAGATGGACTTCCTGGGCCTGCGCACGCTGACGGTTATCTCCAAGGCCAAGGCAAACATCAAGAAGAACTTCGGCATCGACATCAAAGAGGAAGAGATTCCCTTTGACGACCCCGAGATCTTTAAGCTCATGGGCTCCGGTCACACCGCCGGCGTCTTCCAGGTCGAGTCCGCCGGCATGACGGCCACGATCAAGAACATGAAGCCCACCGAGTACAAGCACGTCGTGGCATTGATCGCTCTATACCGCCCGGGCCCGCTGGGCGCCGGCATGGTTTCGTCCTACATCAACCGTATGAACGGCAAGGAGCCGGCCGTCTCCTACGACGATCGCCTGGACGACATCCTGGGCGAAACCTACGGCACCATGGTCTACCAGGAGCAGGTTATGCTCATCTCCGTTGAGATGTGCGGCTTCTCCAAGGGCGAATCGGACTCGCGTATCCGTAAGCCCGTGGCTAAGAAAAAGATCAAGTTGCTCACGTCGACGGTGCTCCACTGGGAGGATGGCTCGGACGAGACCACCTACGACCACTGGATGAACGGCGCTATCAAGAATAACTACACGCGCGAGGTCGCCCAGAAGATTTGGGACGATGTTCTCGAGTTCGCATCTTACGCCTTTAACAAGTCGCACTCCGCCGGCTACGCCATCCTGGTTATGCAGACGGCATGGCTCAAGGCGCATTATCCGCACGAGTACATGGCGGCCGTTCTGACGTCCTATACGGGCAAGACCGACAAGATCGTTCACTACGTCTCGGCGTGCCGTCACGACGGCATCCCCGTGCTGTCGCCAGATGTCAATGAGTCCGGTACCGAGTTCACGGCTACCAAGGAAGGCGTGCGCTTTGGTCTGGCTGGCATCCGCGGCGTGGGCACCGGCGTGGCGCAGGCGATTATCGCCGAGCGCGAGGCGGGCGGTCCGTTTAAGACGCTGCACGACTTTGTCGAGCGCGTGGACTCGAGCCAGGCTAACCGTCGCGTGATCGAATCGCTCATCAAGGCAGGCGCCTTTGACTCCACGGGGTATCCGCGTCGCCAGATGATGCACTTTGTGGACAAGAACAACCCCGAGAACATCATCGATGCCGCCGTGAAGCGCCAGAAGGATCGTGCGAGCGGCCAGACGTCGTTCTTCGATATGTTTGGCGACGTTGAGGGCTCGGGCTTTGAGGTGAGCGTGCCCGATCCGGACGGCCAGGAGTGGGACCGCCACCTTAAGCTGAGCCAGGAGAAGGAGGTTCTGGGCATCTATGTCTCGGACCACCCGTTGCGCCCGTTTGAGTATGCGCTAGCCAAGGCGCGCGACTTCTCGTTCTCGCAGATCGACACCGGTTACGAGGTGCAAAACCCCACGGGCGGTACCATCAACCAGGAGATTCCCGAGGGCAAGGCGCTGTGGTGGGCCGGCATGGTCTCGAGCGTGTCCAAGCGCGTGACCAAAAACGGCGACCCCATGGGTATTGTGCAGCTCGAGGACATGGAAGGCGAGGCCACGGTCGTGGTGTTCCCCAAGACCTACAAAGAGGCCGAGGGATACCTGTACGGCGAGGTCGATCCCGAGACCGGTGCACAGCTGTCCGATGCGTTTGTTCGCATTAAGGGCAAGCTCGAGCGTTCGGACCGCGGCGACCAGATCATCGCGCAGGAGATCGTGCCGCTTGAGCTTAACGAGGAGAACAACAAGCCCAAGGTGTTTGAGGTCATGGTGCCCAGCAGCCGCTTTAGCCAGGGCAATATGGCGCGTCTTGCCACGGTGCTTACCGCCAACCCGGGCGGCGACCGCGTGGAGATCTTTATCGAGCAGGTGGACGGGCACGTACTGCGTGCCGAGGTGCCGGCCAAGGTCAACGCACGCTCGATTCCGCTGTTGGCAGAGGCAAAAGCCATCGTGGGTAACCAGGGTCGCGTGACGGTGATCTAAGGGCGACCTTGCTGGTCCGCGCGAGATTGGAGGAAGTGATGACGCAGGGGACGTTTGCGCAGGCGCTCCGTAAGGAGGCGGCGCTTAGCAGCACCTTTATGAAGGGGCGCTCGCTCATGCTCAACGGCGCCGTGCTGTCGTTTGAGGACTCCGGCTCGCGCTTCTCCAAAAACGTGACTATCGAGGGCTCGGTGCGCGGCTCGCGCGGTGACCTGTACAAGACGCACGTGGCGCTCGACATGGACGAGCACGAGGTTATCGACTACGATTGCGATTGCCCGGCCGCCTTCCGCTATTCCGGCATGTGCAAGCACGCCATCGCCACGGCGCTAGCGTATCTGGATGCCAGCGGCGCCGAGCCCGTCGAGGGTTTGCGCACGCCGGTCCGCACGTTTACGGTACCGCCCGCACAGTCCAAGCAGCCCGCCCGTCCCGCGCCCACCGCATCTGCGGTCAATCCCAACTTTCCCTTCCCGGCGCCCGTCCCCACGAGCCCAAGCCTTGTGGCGGCGCTTTCCGATCTTTCGGACGCGCGCATGGATGAGCTCGTGGCCATGCGTCGCAAGCTCGCCGGCACCATTGACCCCGATGCGCCCAAAGCGGTGCTGGAGCCCTCGCTGGTGCCGTACTACAATCCGCTGTTTGCCGATCGCTTTAACTGGGCGCTTGAGTTTCGCATTCGCTGCGGTTCGGTGTCCTACGTGGTTAAGGATATCGACGGCATGGCCGATGCCTATGTGCGCGGCGGTACGTTCTCCTATGGTAAGAAGCTTACGTTTGTCCATGTGCCCGAGGCGTTCGATGACGTGTCGACAAAGCTGCTCGACTTTATCGCAATGACGGTCGCCTACCTAGGCGATATTACGAGCTCGCGCTCGGCATCGTATGACTTTGCCCGCAGCGGTTTTGTCGCCGAGCGTCAGTTGCCGGTATCCGAGTATTCCATCGTGTCCGTGCTGGACCTGCTGTGTGGCAGGACCCTGTCCTTTGAGCCTGCTTGGTCGCGGGGGACGACGACGCATCGCGCCTACGAGGTGGCGGTCGAGCCGTCGCCGCAGGGGGAGGGCGAAGTCCCGGCCAAGCGCCCGCCGCTCCTTGCCGCCAAGATTGCACCGGCGGCGGGAGGCAGCTATGACTTGCGCCTTCCGGCCGATATGTACTGCTTTGTCGCTGGTGACGCAGCCTATCTGGTCGATACGCGCCGCGCGCGCCGTACCGACACGGCGTTTGCCCAGCATGCGGCACCGTTCCTGTCGCGCTTGTTGCCCTGCCGCACGCCGGTCCATATCGCCGCCGACCAGGTGGGCGAGTTCTGCCGCATGGCGCTGCCTATCTTGCGCGACTACACCGACCTGACCGCCCCCGCCGCGCTCGATGCCGTGGCGCCCGAGCCGAGCTTTGCCATGGCGATTGGCGTCGACGATGGCCTTGTGACCTGCAAGATTACAGTGGCCTACGGCGCTTGGTCGGCAGATCTCTTTAGTCTTGGTGCTCCGGGTAGTCCTTTCGAAGAGCAACGCCCCGGCGTTCCGCCCCGCGATACGGTGGCGGAGTTTCGCGTTATGGACACGGCGGCCCTGTACTTCGATTTCTACGAGGGCGGCCTGGCGTTTGAGGAGCGCGATGATGAGAGCTTGTTCCACTTGCTGACCGAGGGCCTGTCTGCCTTGTCCGAGCTGGGCGAGGTCATGCTCAGTGATCGTCTGCGCCAGATCTCGGTGCGCCCCGCGCCCAAGCTTTCGGTGCGCGCGACCGTCAAGAGTAACCTGCTCGACGTCGAACTGGGCGCAAGCGGGCTTTCGGCGGCCGACCTTGCCATCTATCTCGATTCGTATAAGCGCCACCAGACGTTTGCGCGCCTCACGTCGGGCGACATCATTCGCCTGGACGAGGGAGCGCGCGCCGCGTTTGGCCTTGCCGAGGACTTGGGCGTCGATGCCGTCGACCTGCTCGATGGCGTGTCGCTTCCTGCGTCGAGCACCCTGTTCGTCGACAGCATGCTTGCGCGCACGCCCGAGCTCGAAGCCGATCGCGACGCTGCATTCCGTCGCACCGTTGAACGCCTGGACACGCTCGGCAAGATGGACTTTACGGTGCCGGCCTCGCTCAAGGCCACACTGCGCGGCTATCAGGTCGACGGCTACCAGTGGCTCGGCTCGCTCGAGCATCTGGGCCTTGGCGGCATTTTGGCCGATGATATGGGTCTGGGCAAAACACTGCAGATGATCGCACATATCCTGGCGCGCGTGGAGGCGGGGGACGCTAAGCCCACGCTCGTGGTATGCCCCGCGTCGCTCGTGTACAACTGGGCTGCCGAGTTGGAGCGCTTCGCTCCCTCGCTTGATGTGTGTGCCATCGTGGGCGCCAAGGCCCAGCGTCGCGTGCAAATTGCCGGTGCCGCCGAGCACAACGTGGTCGTGACGTCGTATGACCTCATGCGTCGCGACATCGACGAATATGTCGAGCAGGACTTTGCCCGCGTAGTGCTCGACGAGGCCCAGTACATTAAAAACCCGCTCACGCAGGTGGCGCGCGCCGCCAAGCGCCTGCCGGCCGGCGTGCGCTTTGCCTTGACGGGAACGCCCATCGAAAACCGCCTGTCCGAGCTTTGGAGTATCTTCGACTTTTTGATGCCGGGTCTTCTGGGCACGCGCGACTCATTTGCCAAGCGCTATGAGAGTCCCGTCGAACATGCCGAGGGCGACAGTGCCGCTCGTCTGCAGGCGCTCGTGTCGCCGTTTGTGCTGCGTCGCGTCAAGGAAGATGTGGTGGCCGACCTGCCCGAGAAGATCGAGGATACGGTGATGGCGCAGCTTGCCGGCGAACAGCGCAAGCTCTACCTGGCCAACCAAGACCGCATCGCCCAGCAGGTGCAGCACCGCGAGGCCGGGGAGTTTAAGAAAGATAAGCTCAAGGTGCTTGCCGAGCTCACCAAGCTGCGCCAGATCTGCTGCGACCCGCGTCTTCACTACGAGGATTACAAGGCGGGGAGCGCCAAGCTCGATACGTGCATGGAGCTCGTGCACGGCGCACTCGACGGCGGGCATCGCATCCTGTTGTTCAGCCAGTTTACGGGTATGCTCGATATCATCGGCAAGCGCCTGGCCAAGGAGGATATCGCCTTCCTTAAGCTCACGGGTGCGTCGTCTAAGGAGAGCCGCGCCAAGATGGTTGCGCAGTTCCAGGCAGGCGAGGTGCCGGTGTTCTTGATTTCGCTCAAGGCGGGCGGTGTTGGTCTTAATTTGACGGCTGCCGACGTGGTCATCCACTACGACCCGTGGTGGAACGTAGCGGCGCAGGACCAGGCGACCGACCGCGCCCACCGCATTGGCCAGCAGCACACCGTGACCGTGTACAAGCTCATCGCCAAGGACACGATCGAGGAACGCATTATGCAGATGCAGGAGTCCAAACGCGACCTGGTCAACAGTGTGCTCGGCGGCGACGGCATCTCGTCGGCGCTGTTCACGCGCGAGGATGTTCTGGCGCTGCTGGGCGGCGACGGTCGCTAGCTGCGCACGGGATGGGGGCTGCCGGGTCGGGCCAGGTCGCCGGTTCGTCCCGGCCCGACCGCATACCTCACCCGTTATGTGTTCATTTGCCATGCCGTGGATGGTTCGCCTACCTTTGGGCATAAGAAGCATCAGGAATATTGGCACATCAGCAAAGGAGAACATCATGGCGAAATTCTTTAAGGACTCCGACGGCAAGCTCGTTGCCGCCCTTGGCGACGGCGTTGCGACCCCTGCCGGCTGCACGGAGCTGACGGCAAACACCGAGGATGCGGCGCACGAGAAGCACGTGCCTGTTGTCGAGATCGAGCGCGACGGCCACGTCATTCGCGCGCGCGTGGGCTCGACGGAGCACCCCATGCTGCCCGAGCACTACATCGAGTGGATCGCGCTTGAGGCCGAGGGCCGCCTGGAGGTCCATTACCTTGAGCCCGGCATGAAGCCCACGACGTTTTTCGCTGGCGGTTCCAAGACCGGTACCGTCTATGCCTACTGCAACCTGCATGGGCTGTGGTCCGCGACGTTCTAGGAGCGCGCCCCCGCTCGGGGTATCATAGCTAGCATATGCACATGCGAGCGCCGGCTGCATTATGCGGCCGGCGCTTTTACTACGACAACGACGTTTTAAGACGGAAAGGGCGGGGCCATGAAGCTCGCACTTGCACAGATCGATATGCGCCTGGGTGACATCGAGGGCATTTGCGGCCGCATCGAGGACCAGGCTCGCCTGGCTCATGAGCGCGGCGCGCGCGTGCTGTGCGTTCCGGCCCCGCTCTTTATGGGTGCCATGCCGGGCAGCCTGGTAGGCGCTGCCGATTTTGAGCACGATATGCTGACGGGCCTGACGGGCGTTGCCGAGCGCATCCAAGAGCTCGACATGATCTGCATCGTGCCCGCTGCGGTTTCGTTTGAGGGCCAGCCCCTGCTTGACTATATGATGCTCAAAGATGGTCGCGTGGTGCCCGCGCGCGCAAGTATTGCCCTGCAGCGTGGCGAGAACAACGACGCGCGTTGGGCGCCTCCGGTGTTTGACGTGGACGGCGTGCGCATCGCCGTGGTGTTTGACCTGGACCGCGAGCTCGAAATGCTGCCGACCGGCGTCGACCTCATCGCCTATTTCCAGTTCAACGCGTTTGACATGACCGATCGCGAGACGGCCGCCATTGCCGCCGTGCGCAGCGGTGCCTACCGCAAGATCGCGTCCAAGCGCAGCGTATGGTTTGCCTGCATGGCGCCGATTGGTGCCTATGACGAGTCGGTGTATACCGGCGGATCGTTTGTGCTCGACGATTGCGGCCGCGTGGTGGCCCAGGCGCCGTGCTTTGAGGAGAGCCTGCTGGTTCAGGAGATTCAGCGCGGCGTGATGCTCGATGCCCTGGAGGACCACGAGCTGCCCGAGTTTCGTTCCGAGGAGTGGCTGTGGCAGGCGCTGGTGCTTGCCGTACACGACAATGCCCGCGCCCGCGGCGCTTCGCGTGCCGTGGTGGCGCTCGAGGGCGATTTGCCGTCGTCCCTGTTGGCGGCGCTTGCCGTCGATGCCTTGGGTCCGCGTAATGTGATTGGCCTGGTGCTGGGGCGCAATCGCATCTTTACGCCGGCGCAGGAGGAGGCCGAAGCCGCCCGTTGTTCCGCTGTTCGCTCAATCGCCGAGCGCCTGCACATTCGCACCGTCGAGCGCGATGCGCCAGATGCGGCGCGCGTACTCGACCGCGATGTGTCGGCGGGCGATGCCGAGCGCCTGCGTTCGCGTGCGCTGGGCCTGATGCTCGAGGATACGGCGCTCGAGCTGGGCGCCATGGCGCTGAGCCCGCTTTCCAAGACCGAGTATGCGCTGGCGGCGCCCGCGCTGTCCGGTGGCTACCAGGGCGACTTTGCGCCCTTTGGCGATGTGTATCTGTCGACACTCGAGTTTGTGGCACGCGTGCGCAACCGTGTCTCGGCCGTGGTGCCCCAAGAGCTCGTGACGCTCAACGCGGTGGAGGATTGCATGGATCGCGTGCTGGCGCAAGCGCTCTCGACGCTCGCCGGTCCGGTTGATATGCTCGATCGCGCGGCGCAGCTGCTTGGCGGGCTTGAGCCGGGCGAGGTCGATGGTGCGCTCGAGTCGCACGTAGACCGCAATCGACCTTTCGACGACATCCCGATGGCCGCCGCCAAGCCCGAGGCCTGCTCGCTGCTGCTGATGCTCGTGCGCCAGGGTGAGGCTGCTCGTCGCATGCTACCGACGGCCCCGATCGTCTCGGCCCGTTCGTTTGCCGAGCGCGCCTGGCCGTACATGCTTGCATGGTCCGATCTGGGGCTCAACGGTAAGGAGCGCATGACGGTTGATTCGCTGGCACGCGCCGAGGTGCGCCGCTTTGCCGACGACGATACGAGTGACCGCATGCGCGGCGAGATGATGGGCCTGTTGGGCGAGCTGTTGGGTATTTCGCCTGAGCAGATGGAAGAGCTGCGCTCCGAGGACGGCCAGCGCCGCCTGCACGAGGGCATGAAGCGGTTTGAGGGCGAGGTCCAGGATGCCATCGAAAAGATGATGGGCGGCCAGAGTGGCCCGCAGGGTGGGCCCCAGGGTGGTCCGATGCCGCATCCGCCGGTGGACCCCCGACAGTTTCCGTTCTTCTCGCAGAACTAAAAAGGTTACGCGGTTTTACCAAACCGCGTAACGAGTCGACGCTGCGCGAGCCCCTGCCGGGCAATCTGCCGCTCAAACCGTCGCTTGCGTACAAAAGTACGCGGCGCTCCTCTTTCGCGACACCTTGCCACGGCAGGGGCTCGCTCGCTGGCGTATGTTCAACCTGCGATTCAACCTTGCTTGGCTTATGCTTCCCAGGTTGTGTTATTCTAGAACAGACGTTCGTGAATGATGCGCGGGGCCTTGCCTTGCGCTTGGAAAAAAGGCGAGGGGAGGTTGGCTTGGTCATTTTGGGTATCGACCCCGGTTTGGCCCATACGGGCTGGGGGATTATCGAGGAGCGGCGTGGCGAGGTTCGTTGCCGTGCCTACGGTTGCATCGAGACCAGCGCGGGCAGCCCGCTCGCGGTGCGCCTGTCTCACATTGCCCGCGACCTCAAGGATATCGTCGAACGCTATCGCCCCGATACCGCTGCTATCGAGAGCATCTACTTTGGCGCTAACGTCCGCTCGGCCATCCCAACGGCGCATGCCCGCGGTGCCGCGCTCGTGGCGCTTTCGGAGTGCGCGCTCGAGATTGGCGAATACACGCCCATGCAGATCAAGCAGGCCGTGGTGGGCACGGGCGCTGCAGATAAGCGGCAGGTTGCCTACATGGTGCGCACGCTCACACAGCTCGATCACGACCCTCATCCAGACCATGCCGCCGATGCCCTGGCTTGCGCCATCTGTCACGTTAACCTAAGCCGCACCCGGGTGCTTACCGGCGGCGAGTTCTATCAACAGAGAGGAACCGGATACTGATGATCTCCCAGCTCCATGGAACGCTTGTCGAGGCCACGATGAGCTCGGCCGTCGTCGATGTATCGGGCGTGGGCTTTGAGCTCGGTATTTCGGGCAGCACTGCCGCCACGCTGCCCACGCCCGGCGGCGAGATTCGCCTCTATACCCGTATGCAGGTGCGTGAGGACGCCATGACGCTCTTTGGCTTTGCCTCCAAGGACGAGCGCACGATGTTCGATCGGCTCGTTTCTGTCTCGGGCGTCGGTCCGCGCCTGGCGCTTGCCGTGCTCTCCACCTATACCGTGGGGCAGCTGTATTCCCTGGTGATGGCCGAGGACGACAAGGGCATGGCCAAGGTGCCCGGTGTGGGCAAAAAGACGGCGCAGCGCCTCATCTTGGAGCTCAAGAGTACCTTTGCCAAGGACAAGGGCTTTGTTCCGGTCGACGTAATTCCCGGTCAGGTTGCGATGCCGGTCCCCGCCGCCGTTCCCTCGGCGATCGATGATGCCCGCGCGGCGCTCCTTTCCATGGGCTTTAGCCCGCAGGAGACCGAGGTTGCCCTGAGCGGGTATGATGGGCAGGACATGCGTGTCGAGGATCTGCTCGGCGCGGCGCTTAAGCGACTCGGAATGGATGCGTGATGTGGGAAGCCGATGACTCTCAGGACCTGTGGGCGACGCCCGGCAGCTCGCCGGCGGCATCCATGGCGCACGGTGAGCGCATGGTGGGCTCGGAACTGACACCCGAAGACCTCGATGTCGACCGTACCCTGCGTCCCCAGCGCCTAGACGACTACTGCGGTCAGGAGCATATCAAACAGAGCCTGCGCGTGCTGATCGAGGCGGCACAGAGCCGTGGCGAGACGCTCGACCACGTGATCTTCTCGGGCCCTCCGGGTCTGGGCAAGACCACGCTGGCCACGGTTATCGCCAACGAGCTGGGCGCTCAGATCAAGACGACGAGCGGCCCGGCCATCGCGCGTACCGGCGACCTGGCGGCTATCCTTACCAACTTGCAGCCGGGTGACGTGCTGTTTATCGACGAGATCCACCGCCTTAACCGCTCGGTCGAGGAAGTCCTGTATCCCGCTATGGAGGACTTTGCGCTCGATATCGTGATCGGCAAGGGTCCGGCTGCGCGCTCGATTCGCCTGGATATCCCTAAGTTTACGCTGGTGGCGGCCACGACCCGTTCGGGCATGCTCACGGGCCCGCTGCGCGATCGCTTTGGCATCTCGTATCGCCTGGATTACTACACGGTCGAGGAGCTTGCCCAGATCGTGACCCGCTCGGCGACCATCTTGGGCGTGACGATAGACCATCCGAGTGCGCTCGAGATCGGCTCGCGTTCGCGTGGCACGCCGCGCCTGGCCAACCGTCTGCTCAAACGCGTGCGCGACTATGCGCAGGTGCGCGGCAACGGTCCTATTGAGCTTGATATTTGCCGTCAGGCACTCGAGTTCTTCGAGATTGATGAGCTTGGTCTGGACTGGATGGATATTCGCATCTTGGAGACGCTCGCCAAGACGTTCTCCGGCCGTGCCGTGGGCCTGACGACCCTTGCCAGCGCGGTGGGCGAGGACCCGGGTACGCTCGAGGATGTCTATGAGCCCTATCTGCTGCAGTGCGGCTTGATGATTCGCACGCCCCAGGGCCGTCAGGCAACGCTTCGCACCTTTGAGCATTTGGGTATCGAGCCAGCCGTTTAGAGTCGGGTTTGTTTTGGCTAGTCTGTAGGCTATCGCTGAGCATTGGATAAACATATCGCCATTCATCGGTTACGGGTGTTTTACTATTGCGCGCCCGTGCTATGCTGAATTGGTCTTTTTCTCATCCGGTAACGAAAGGACCGCCCATGCCTACTGACATCGAAATCGCACGTTCCGTCACGCCGCTGCCCATTACCGAGGTGGCTAAGAACGCCGGTGTCGACGTAAAGCACCTGATTCCGTACGGCTTCGACAAGGCTAAGGTCGACTATTCGCTGCTCAACGAGCCGACCGATCACCAGGCCAAGCTCGTCCTCGTGACCGCCATCAACCCCACGCCCGCTGGCGAGGGCAAGACCACCACGACCATCGGTCTGGCCGATGGCCTGCGCCGTCGCGGTGTCAAGAGCGCTGTGGCCCTGCGCGAGCCCTCGCTCGGCCCCGTCTTTGGCGTCAAGGGCGGCGCCGCCGGCGGCGGTTGGGCCCAGGTCATCCCCATGGAGGACATCAACCTGCACTTTACCGGCGACTTCCACGCTATCGGTGCCGCCAATAACCTGCTGGCCGCCATGCTCGACAACCATATTCAGCAGGGCAACCAGCTCGGTATCGACGTCAAGCGCATCACCTGGAAGCGCGTCGTCGACATGAACGACCGCCAGCTGCGCCATGTTATCGACGGCATCGGCGGCAAGGCTCAGGGCGTGCCGCGCGAGGACGGCTTCGATATCACCGTTGCCTCCGAGGTCATGGCGATCCTGTGCTTATCCACGAGCATCAACGACCTCAAGGAGCGCCTGGGCGAGATTGTCGTCGGCTACAGCTATGCCGGCGAGCCCGTCCGCGCCCGCGACCTTAAGGCTCAGGGCGCCATGGCCGCGCTGCTTAAGGATGCGCTCAAGCCCAATTTGGTGCAGACGCTCGAGGGCACGCCCGCATTTGTCCACGGCGGTCCCTTCGCCAATATCGCCCACGGCTGCAACTCCATCATGGCCACGCGTATGGCCATGCGCTTTGGTGATGTCGCCATTACCGAGGCAGGCTTTGGCGCCGATCTGGGTGCCGAGAAGTTCCTCGACATCAAGTGTCGCATGACGGGCGTTCGTCCCAGCGCCGTCGTGATTGTCGCCACCGCCCGTGCGCTTAAGTACAACGGCGGTGTTGCCAAGGCCGACCTTAACGACGAGAACCTCGAGGCCCTCAAGGCCGGTATGCCCAACCTGCTGCGCCACGTCGACAACATTCAGAATGTCTACGGTCTGCCCTGCGTGGTCGCCATCAACCGCTTCCCGACGGACACTGAGGCCGAACTCGAGCTCATCGAGTCCGAGTGCCAGAAGCTCGGCGTTAACGTTAAGCTTTCCGAGGTCTGGGCCAAGGGCGGCGAGGGCGCGCTCGAGCTGGCTGATGAGGTCATGCGCCTGATTGAGCAGCCGAGCGAGCTCAAGTTTGCCTACGAGGACGGTGCCGATGTTGCCGATGCTCTGGAGGCCGTCGCCACCAAGGTCTACCGCGCCGACGGCGTCGACTTTACGCCGGCTGCCAAGCGCCAGCTCGCCGAGCTGCGCGAGAACGGCTTTGGCAACCTGCCGGTATGCGTCGCCAAGACGCAGTACAGCTTTAGCGACAACGCCAAGGCCCTGGGCGCTCCCGAGAATTTCCGCATCACGGTGCGCGAGCTCAAGGTTTCTGCCGGTGCTCACTTTGTGGTCGCGCTGACCGGCAGCGTTCTGACTATGCCGGGCCTGCCCAAGGTTCCCGCGGCCGAGAATATCGACGTCGACAACGACGGCAACATCACCGGCCTGTTCTAAGTCTGCTGCTCATAGCCGCTTGCCCGCCCCGCCGCGCCTACCAAGGCCCGGCGGGGCTTTTTGATCCTTAGGCACGCGCATGTCTTGTAGATACCGGCGGGCTTTGCCCATCATAGGCTTTTGCGCGGGTAGAATGCATGGATAACTTGATGCTTACAGGCGACGGAGAGGAAACGTTGCATGGACCAGGACAAGACGACCGTGATGGGCGGATATGGTTCCGCGCAGGCTGGCGGCAGCGCCGATGCGACCCGCATTGTGTCGAACCCCGGCAATGCTGCCCCCGATGCGACGCAGGCGTCCGCCGAACCCACACGAGTTATGGGCTATGGCGATACACCGCGGGATCCGTTTGATTGTGCACCGCAGGACCCGTATGGCAATGCGACGCCGGACCCGTATGGCAATGCGGCGGCAGGCGCTTATAATAACCTGCCGCAAAATCCCATTCCGCAGCCTCAGCAGACGACGTATATGCCGCGCACGGCACAGTCCCAGCCTCGTTATGAGTCGCGCGATCCGCATGCGTGCCAGCCGTATCGCGAGTATCCCAAATCGATTCCGCAGTATGGTGAGGACGAGGAGAAGGCACCGTCGCGTTCGTCGAGCGTGATCAAGAAAATCCTGATTGTGCTGGCGATCTTCTTTGCCTTGTCGATCGTGTTCGCCATCGTGTCGGGCATGCTCAACAAGCGGGGCGCCACGACCGATGCCACGACCGAGCAGGCCGAGACCACCCAGTCTGCTGCCGTCGATCTGAGCGATATCCCGGGGCAGTACTGGTCCAACGCCAAGAAGCTCCTCAAGTCGCGCGGGGCCGATCTTTCGAATGCTGTGATTCTGACTGACGACGGCTCGACGCCTGTTGTCGATGCCAACTGGGTTGTTACTTCTGCCTACTATAACGACAACGGTAACCTCGAAATTCAACTCACGCACAAGAGCAGCTCGGGTAACTCGTCCGACGGCCAAAGCGGCACCGACAATTCGAGCTCCAACACGCTGGAGGACCTGAGCAACAAGGCCCAGGAGCTTGGAGATAAGGCGCAAGAGCTGGGCGACACGGCTCAGAACCTCGGCGATACCGCGCAGAACCTGGGCGATATGGCTACCAATGCTTGGGACGCGCTGCAAAACGGCATTTCGGGCGCACAGGGAAACTAGCGGCTGAGCGAAGCGGGGCTACAACTGCTCTGCCGGACGCTCGGGCGAGCTAAAGCCGGAGTCAAACGTGACGACGCATGATGCATCGGGCCTGCGCTCGTGCACGATGCGCGTGACGAGCTCCAGCAGCTCCTCGTCGGATATGTCAAAGCCGTCGGGACGCACCAGGTCAAACGAAACAAAGCCGTCGTGCTCGTGCAAGTCGTGGATGGAAAGCGCGGGGTCGATCTGCGCTACGCCGCGCTTGACCCAGCCGCGCAAGTCATCGCCGGTTGTTGCAATGGGGTCGCAGTGCAACGTGATGGCGATGCCCATCTGGCGTTTGATATCGTGTTCGATGGTGTCCAGAATCTCGTGGTGCTCAAAGGCATCGCCCTCGCCGGGCATTTCCACGTGTGCACTGGCAAACTGGCGGCCGGGGCCGTAGTCGTGCACCATGAGGTCATGAGTGCCCAGGACCTGGGGGTACGACATGATCCTGTCGCGGATTTCCTGGACGAGTTTGGGGTCGGGCGCTTGTCCCAGCAGCGGGCTGATGGCGTCGCGCACCAGGCCCATGCCGCTGATGCAAATGAAGATGCCCACGCCCAGGCCCGCCCAGCCATCGAGGTCAAAGCCGGTCGTTTGCGAAATGAGCGCCGCCGCCAAGACCGAGCCCGAGGCGATGACATCGTTTTTGGAATCCTGCGCCGTGGCGATGAGCGTCTCCGAGTCGATGCGATTGCCCAGCGTGCGGTTGAACGCCGCCATCCAGAACTTGACGAGCATGGATGTAGCCAGTGCCGCAAGGGAAACGAGTGTGTAAGCGGTGGGGGAGGGCTTGATGATCTTGGTAACGGACTCGAGCACCAGGTTGATGCCGACGGCACAAACGAGGACGGCGACAACCAGACCGGCGAGGTATTCGTAGCGGCCGTGGCCATAGGGGTGGTCTTCGTCTGCCGGGCGGCTGGCAAGTCGGAATCCGAGCAGGCTCACGATGTTGCTCGACGCATCGAAGAGATTGTTGAAGGCGTCGGCGATGAGCGAGACGGAGCCGGCGAGTAGGCCCGCGATGCCCTTGGCCAGACACAGGGTAATGTTGAGGCCAATGCAAATGAGGCTTGCGGCAAAGCCCGCGTTGGTACGGCGAGTCGTATCGACCGTCTCGCCCTCGCTGCCGGGAACAAGCGTATGTACCAGCCGATTTACAAATAGCATGGCAATCGTCCTCACAATCATGGTTAAGGGGATAGTGTAGCTCGCATGGGCGCACCGTGCGCCGATGCTCAGAAAATGCAGCAATGGTCTGCTGGAGCTAACGAGCGGCCCTTCTTGTCCGACCAGGTGCTCCATTTTGGGCCACATGGGTATGGTCATGTGCTTGCCTGCCCGACATACTTAATGTCGACAGCCCCTGCGCAAAGGAGGATGTATCCATGGACGAGATGTTTGCCATTAAATGCCAAAACTGCGGCGGCCCTATGTACTCACACCAGGCTAAACGCAGTTTTGAGTGCGCCTATTGCGGCACGGTCGTTCCGTGGCAGGCCGATGCGGGGGAGCCCAAGAGCGCCCTGGGCATTCGCCATACGCCGCTGACGGTTGTCGATGGGCTGCTTAAGCTCACCCATGTGTCGCAACTCGAGCGCCCGGAGGACCCGGACTGGTATTTCTTTAATTCACACTGGCGCAATCAGTCGGTTCTGGAGCATCTGCTGTGGGAGGACCGCGGCACGGCGCAGGAGTTCCAAGAAGCCACGCACGTGAGCATTCCCTGCCCCTTCTGTGGAGCGTCCTTTGAGGGCGAGTCAACGCAGCGTGTGTTTGAGTGCCCGTCCTGCGGCAACAAGATCGGCATTGCCGACCTGCTCAAGCCGGGGACGTTTAGCAAGCGCCTGACCTTGGGCGTTGGTGCGGAGTATGTACCTGGGCAGGGTATTCCCTGCGAAATCTCGCCGCAGCAGGCACGTGCCAACGCACTGCAGCTGGTGCGCCAGTACCCCGACGCCTTTGCCGGGCACGACGTGGAAGATGCGATCCAAAACGACATGATGCTCTTCTACTTCCCCATGGCGCTCGCGGATTTGCGCATGATGGCGTCCTTCCCGGGCAAGGGCATGAGCAAGGAGACCTTGGTGTACTACGAGGTGCTTGACTGGGCATATCCGCGGGCAAACTACCTGGACGTTCGCCTCATGGGCATTTTGGAACCGTGGGACTTTGCCAAGGTCGGCCCGTTCGATCCCGCCATGCAGGAAGGCGACTTCCGCGTTGTCTCCGTCGATGCGTCTACCAAGGACCAGGTGGTCATTGATAAGCTGGCGCTCGACATTGCCGGCAACGATGCCGAGGCGGTGCTGGGGCTCAATAAAAAGAGCATCCGCACCTGGGCGCGCAAGGCTCGCAAGCATAAGGACGGCCTGGTGATGGTACCGGTCTACTTTGTCGATCGCCCAGCGACGGACAGCCGCGATGGCGAGCAGGTGCGCATTGCCGTAAACGGCCAGACGGGCCGCGCGGCCGCGGTGGTGTTTAGCGACAAGCGTGAGACGCATGTGGTGGCGCCGCTCAACCCGAGCCTGCATCTATCGAACGAAAGTACCGTACATGCCACGCCCATCGAGGTCAAATACGTTAAATCGCCCTTCCTATACCAGATCGTGCGTCGTGGAGACGGCGAACAGCCGCGTCAGGTGGCAGCGGTTGCCGAGGGTTCCTACCGAGAAGAAAAGCCCAAACGCAAGGGGCTGCTTGCAGCGATCTTTGGGAAGTAGGGGAACGGTACGGGACAGTGCGCAGTAGTGCGAGCTGTCCGTCGTGGTAGATCTAAATAAACGGTGGGACGGCTGCAAAAGAGCCGCCCCACCGGGCAAAATCAAGGTGTGCCGCGGAACCCGCTCCTCAGTCGGTCAACTTTGGAAGCGCGGGCAACGCAGGTGCTAATGTCTAAAGGGCCGGGGCAACCGGCCCTTTTCTGCGGCAGCGGGGATTCGAATACCAACATGGTGTACGGCCCCACGGTACTTTGCTCTGTGACGAACGGACCCATGACGGCGCATTCTGTAATCATCATTTATGCGGTCCCTTAATCATTTGCGTTGACTGACATTGTCTTCGTTAAAGGCGTGTCCTAAAACAAACACTGCTCTATCAACTCTTTACCGCGCAGGGTATCGATCCACTCCTGCGGAATTGCGTCGATACCGTAGGCCGTGCCGGCGAGGGCGCCTGCGACGGCTGCGGTGGTGTCGGTGTCGTCGCCTAGGTTGACGGCGGCAAGCACGCAATCTTCGTAGCTGTTAGTGTTGACGAAGCACCAGGTGGCTGCCTTAAGCGTGTCGCGCACGAAGCCACCTGACCTGATTTCCTGCTCTGGCACGCCTTTCAGATGGAGTGCCCACGAGGGGAGCGCGTCGTTCATCACATCCCTCATCAGCTCGACAAATACGATGCACGCGTCAGTCGACGTTCTGTGGGCGTGCGTAATCGCGGAGACCTCGCGGATCTCTTCACCTGTCGCATCGGTGAACGCCAGGGGAGCGATGCGCATGAGCGAACCGTTGCCGTTGTCGCGCTCGCCGGAGCCTCCTTTGCCGGTGTGCAAGGCGCGGGCGGTCGTGCCGCCGTAATCGAAAACGCCGTCGATTGTATACTCGCCACGGGCAATCCAGCTTACGAACTTGTCGCGCATGTCCGCGGTGTCGATATGCCCTAGCTCCCTAATCGAGTCGCAGGTAGCAAGCGTCATGGACGTGTCATCGCTCCAGGTGCCGGCGGGCTGTCCATGCGTGCCGTAGCCGATCGTGTCGGTGCATTCGAACGTGCCGCGGGGCCTGAACTCGTAGGGAACGCCCAGTGCGTCGCCGACGGCGAGCCCATAGATGCAGTCGCGCAGCGTTGTTTTCGGTCTGTCTGTCATGGAAAGCTCCTCTTATCCCGGGTGATGTGGAGCGCCATCGGTGGTGTCGGTCGCAACGTATTGCTATCCTTGTGCTTCGCCATTAGTCGCTTCGTTGATGGCGCGGTACTCGGCACTCAGCTCGCGCGCCAGCTCTTCCTTACTTGGAAGATACGGCAGGTATTTGGCGGCAAACACTTGGTCGTTGTCTTCGGGCAGCGTGTACTCGACAATCGAATCGCTTTTGTCCGCGCAGAGCACGATGCCTATGGGCGGATTGTCGCCTTCGTTCATGAGCTCGCGCGTGTAGTAGTTCACATACATTTGCATTTGGCCCAGGTCCTGATGCGTAAGGTCATCGGTCTTAAGGTCGATGAGCACGAAGCAGCGCATCAGATAGTTGTAAAACACAAGGTCAATATAGAAATGGCGTCCATCAAAGGTGATGCGCTTTTGGCGCGCCTCGAAAGCGAAACCACGGCCAAGCTCCAGCAGGAACTTCTGAAGATGCGTGATGAGTGCCTGCTCTAGATCGCTCTCGCGAAACGCAGCATCGTCCGAGAAACCTAAAAACTCCAGTACATATGGGTCGCGGATGATATCCTCGGGGCGACGAGCCGGGGCGCTCTTTTGGATTTCCTGGGTGACGGCCTCCTTGTCCTTGCTGGCAAGTAGGCGCTCGCGGAACATGGTGTTGATCTGGCGCTCGAGCTGACGCGTGCTCCAGCGAGAATCGGCACATTCGTTCATGTACCAGGCGCGAGCTTCGGGGTCGGGAATACGCATCAGCCTGCGGTAATGAGTCCAGCTCAATTCGCTACGCAGTGCGTCGCGAATTGGAAACGCAAGAAAGAACTGACGCATATTGCGAAGGTTTGCGATGCCAAAGCCTCTTCCGAAATCCGCGGTAAGCCTTCTGGAGAGGCCCGCAATCAATGCCTCTCCATATGCTGCGCGCTCCTCTCCGCCCTGCTCATCAACAATGCTCTTGCCGATCTCCCAATACGCCTCAACCATCGTAAAGTTAACGGCGGTATAGGCCTTGTCGCGAGCGGCGTTGAGAATCGAGGAAACCTGCTTGTAAAAAACTTCTGGCACGATTGCCGATTCTCCACGGTTTACCAGTTCGCCCATCACTGTCGCCCCACTTTCCTCTTGTGGAATGCATCTTTATATCATTTCATATATATATATGTTGACAACAAGCTGCTTTTGTATATAATATTATATAAAA
>ERZ506764.738-NODE-738-length-24750-cov-4.917595_pt1 | contig 24750 bp, 17 predicted proteins | sample MGYA00513041_ERZ506764 | MGnify/ENA metagenome assembly ERZ506764
GCGACCAATGGTCGCCCCTACACACGCAATAAGATAAGAGTGCAATTTTTTGACACGCAGGGCTTCCCTAAGGAGGAAGGCTTGAAGCCTGTATAAAAAGGCCGCTGACAATTATGCCAGCGGCTTTTTTATACATTTATCGTACCACCGTCTCCACCTGCGGTGCGCCGCCTGCCAGCTGTTCCGCGGTGACAGGCTGTACCTCGCCGGGCTGGTCCAGCTTCTCGCGGGCCACGGCCAGCATCAGTTTGATGCGGTTTTCCTGGTTGACGCGGGTCGCGCTGGGGTCGTAGTCCACGGGGGTAATGTTCGCGTCCGGGTGCAGGGCGCGGATCTTATTGATCATGCCCTTGCCCACAATGTGGTTCGGCAGACAGCCGAACGGCTGGGCGCAGACAATGTTGCCGTAACCGCCCTCGACCAGCTCGATCATCTCGGCGGTCAGCAGCCAGCCCTCGCCCATCTTGGCACCCAGAGAGATGATGCCCTCGGGCTTTTTCATCAGCTCGCGGAACGAGCCGGGCGCGTAGAAGCCGTACTTGCGCATGGCGTCATAACTGGCGCAGCCGATGCCGTCCAGCCAGCTCAAGAACGCGTCCGCGCCGCCCGCCACCAGCTTGTTGCCGCCGTACAGGTCGATGTCCAGCTTGTAGTTGGCCACGCAGTACTCCACAAAGCCCATCAGGCCGGGCAGATTGACCTCGCAGTCCTGACTTTCCAGAAATTTTTCCAGATCATTGTTGCCCAGCGGCGAGTATTTGACATAAATCTCGCCGACGACGCCGACCTTGACCTTCGGCACGCGGGTGATAGGAATGGTCGCGTAGTCCGCGGCAATGTCGTAGAACCGGCGCTTCATGTCATGGGCGGAGTAGTTCTTGTCGTCGCGGATCCAGCCCTGTATCGTAGAGATCCACTTCTCGGTCATGGCGTCGGCATCGCCCCTGTGGTTCTCGTAGGCGTGGGTCTGGCTGCGCAGGGCGACCAGCATATCGCCGTAAAAGATCGACGCAATGACCTTGCGCAGCAGCGGCACGGTCAGCGGCAAACCGCTGCCCTTTTCCAGACCGGAGAAGTTCAGCGATGCTACGGGAATATTGCCGTAGCCCGCTTTGACGAGCGCCTTGCGCAGCAGCTTGATGTAGTTGGACGCACGGCAGCCGCCGCCGGTCTGGGTGATGAGCAGCGCGGTGTGGTCCAAATCGTATTTGCCGCTGTTCAGCGCGTCGAGAAACTGCCCGATGACGAGCAGCGCCGGGTAGCAGGTGTCGTTGTGGACGTATTTCAGGCCCAGCTGCGCGACCTCGCTGCCGCAGTTGCCGAGCACCTCAGTCTGGTAGCCCTCGCTGGCCAGTGCCGCCTGCATGAGCCGAAACTGAGTCACGGCCATGTTCGGAATGAGAATTTTATGGGTCTTTACCATGTCCTTGGTAAAGTTGGGGGTCATGTATTCCATGGAATTGCCTCTTACTTTTTATCCTCTTTGCGTTCTTCCAGCGCCGCAAACAAACTGCGCAGTCTTATGTTCACCGCGCCCAGATTTGTGATCTCGTCGATCTTCAGCTGGGTGTACAGCTTGCTGCCCGCCTGCAGAATCTCGCGGGTCTCGTCGGTGGTGACGGCGTCCAGGCCGCAGCCGAAGGAGACGAGCTGCACAAGGTCCATGTCGGGGTTCTCGGTGCAGTATTTCGCGGCGGCGTACAGGCGGCTGTGGTAGGTCCACTGGTTCAGGACGGAGGTCTGGAACTTCTGCTCGTGCCAGCTGACGGAGTCCTCGCTGATGACGGCAGCGCCCTGCCGGATGATGAGCTGATCAATGCCGTGGTTGACCTCAGGGTCAACGTGGTAGGGGCGGCCCGCCAGCACAATGATGCGGCGGCCTTCCCTGCGGGCCTGCGCAATGATCTCGGTGCCCTTGTCGCGCAGCTGCTGCATGTGGCGGGCGTACTCGTCGTAGGCCGCATCAATGGCTTCGTGCACGGCCTTCCGGTCCAGCCCCGGGAAATAATGGTCCAGCGTCTGCTGGAATTTCTTGTAGAAATCCTTGCGGCGCTCGAGGTTGAAGTAATCGTAGATGAACTTCGTCGCCTTCAGCTCGGGGCAGTTGCCCTCGAGCACCTCGGGATAGTAGGCCACGACGGGGCAGTTATAATGGTTGTCGCCCAGGTGCTCGTCCAGGTTGTAGCTCATGCAGGGGTAGAAGATCGCGTCCACGCCCTGCTCACACAGCCAGTGAATGTGGCCGTGGCTCAGCTTGGCCGGGAAGCAGGCCGTGTCGCTGGGAATCGTCGCCTGACCGCTCTGGTACAGTTTGCGGTTGGAGAAGGGGCTGACGACGACCTCAAAGCCGAGGCGGCTGAACAGCGTGTGCCAGAACGGCAAAAGCTCGTACATATTCAGGCAGAGCGGGATGCCGATCTTGCCGCGGCTGTTCGCGGGGGCTGCTGCCTTGCGGTAGCCGTCCAGCAGCTTGAGCTTGTAGGCGTAGAGGTCCAGGTCCTCGTTGTTGGCCTTGCCGGTCACGGGCTTGTCGCACCGGTTGCCGGAGATAAAGCGCTTGCCATCGGCAAAAACGTTGACGGTCAGCTGGCAGTGGTTGCCGCACCCCTGACACTGCACGGTGTTGACCTTCTGGCTGAAATGCTCCAGCTCCAGCTGGGTCAGCACGGTGCTGCGGGCGTGCGCGCCTGCCTTGGCCTTGCCGTACAGGGCCGCGCCGTAAGCGCCCATCAGGCCCGCAATGTCGGGACGGATGACGTTGACGCCCATCTCCTTCTCAAAGGCGCGGAGCACAGCCTCATTGTAGAAGGTGCCGCCCTGTACCACGATGTTGCGGCCCAGCTCCTCGGGGCTGGACGCGCGGATGACCTTGTACAGCGCGTTCTTGACGACGGAGATGGACAGACCGGCGCTGATATTTTCAATCGAGGCACCGTCCTTCTGCGCCTGCTTGACAGACGAGTTCATGAACACGGTGCAGCGGCTGCCAAGGTCAACGGGCTTGTCGGCAAACAGGCCCAGTGCGGCAAACTCCTTGACGTCGTAGCCCAGCGCCTGGGCGAACGTCTGCAAAAAGCTGCCGCAGCCGGAGGAGCAGGCTTCGTTCAGGAAGATGTTGCTGATCGCACCGTCCTCAATTTTGAAGCACTTCATGTCCTGACCGCCGATGTCGATGATGAAATCCACGTCGGGCAAAAAGTGCTTGGCGGCGGTAAAGTGCGCGACAGTCTCGACAAGACCGCGGTCACAGTGGAACGCATTTTTGACGAGCTCCTCGCCGTAGCCGGTGGTGGTCACGCTGGCGATCTGCAGGCCCGGGTGATCCCTGTAGAGACCAAGCAGCGTCTCCCTGACGAGCGGGATCGGGTTGCCGAGGTTCGGACGGTAGCGCTCGAACAGAATGTTCGCGTCGTTGTCGATGACGACGAGCTTGATGGTGGTGGAGCCGGAGTCGATGCCGATATGTACCGGCCCGCAGTCTGCGCCAAAGGGCAGGCAGGGCACGGTGGCCTTTAAGTGGCGGGCGTGGAAGTCCTCGTACTCCTGTTTGTTTGCGAACAGCGGCGGCAGGCTGACGTAGGTCGCTGTGGCGCTGTAGTCGTCGAGACGCTTGGCAACCTCGCGCAGGTCGGATTCCTCGTCGGCATAGAACGCCGCGCCCATCGCAACGAAGAGCAGGCTGTTCTCCGGCAGGGTGCCGGTGACACCCAGAGTCTTGTCAAAGCTCCGGCGCAGCGTCACGGAGAAGGTCAGCGGGCCGCCGAGATACAGGATATTGCCCTTGATGGGGCGGCCCTGTGCCAGACCTGCAATGGTCTGGTTGACAACGGCCTGATAGATCGACGCCGCGATGTCGCCCGCCTGTGCGCCCTGGTTGATGAGGGGCTGGATGTCGCTTTTGGCAAAAACGCCGCAGCGGCTGGCGATGGTGTAGGTGCGGGTCGCGGCCTGCGCGGCCTTGTCCATCTCGTCGGCGCCCATCTTCAGCAGGGTCGCCATCTGGTCAATGAACGCGCCCGTGCCGCCGGCGCAGCTGCCGTTCATGCGGACCTCGGTGCCGTTTGTCAGGAAAAGGATTTTGGCGTCCTCGCCGCCCAGCTCGATGATGCAGTCGGTGCCGGGGGCCAGCCGGTTGGCGGCCACACGGGTGGCAAAGACCTCCTGCACGAAGGGGACCTTGCAGCTGTCGGCCAGGCCCATACCGGCGGAGCCGGAGATGGCTAAGTAGGCGCGGCCATCGGGCAGATATTCGGCGGCAACCTTCTCAAGCAGCGCCCTGCCCTTCTCTAAAATATGGCTGAAATGGCGCTCGTAGGTCGAATAGACGATCTGCCCGGCGTCGTTCAGCACAACACATTTAATGGTGGTGGAACCAATGTCCAGACCAACTCTCATAGGATTTTGCCTCCTGCGGATGGAGTGAAATTGCGGGATATGTGCGCCGGGTCTGCCCCGCGGCGATACAATATCAGATTATATTATACAGGGTTCTGCACGATTCGGCAAGAGTACGGTGCAGGAAAACACGTTGTCAAATGCAGAAATCTGTCCTAAAAAAACACCGAAGCGGTGCAGGAAAGTCCTGCACCGCTTCGGCATCAAAAGAAAAGAGGAGTATGGATGAAAAACTTGGGGTTCTGTTCTCAGGCCCGGGTCCCTGCTCCCTTCCTGAGAACACTTATAGTATACCCGCCATTTGTGTTAAAGTCGTGAAGGAAAATTCAACAAATTAAGAAGGGTTTGTGAACAAACCAAGCCTTCCCCCAGGGGGAAGCCGTTCTAAACAAAAACCACCCGGCGCAAAACCGAGTGGCTATGTACAAACTTATTGCTCCTCCCGGCCCAATTTGTCGATCTGATCCTGCAAAAGCTGGGAGATCGGGCGGCGGGTGTTGCGCAGACGGTGGACCGGGGCGGCAGGGGCCGTGTGGTGCACGGGCTGTGCCTTGGCCTTGACGCGCAGACGCTCGGCGGGCTTTTCGGGAGACGGGGCGGCAGGCTTGGCGGCGGGGCGCGGCGGCACCGGTTCGGGAATATCCGTTTCCGGTGTGCCCTGCGCAAAGCTGCGCATATCGGTGCCCAGATCCTTCAGCTCGGCCTCGGTCTGGTCAAGTGCCTGATAGATGGCCTGCGTCAGGCCGTCTAAATCCAGCGTGGCGGCGCTCAGGCGCTCGTCCACGCGGGCCAGACGCTCCCGCACCAGCATGACGCCCGAAGCAATGCTGCGGGCATTCTCCGCCATGCGGTTCTTCTGGGTCTCGGCCTGCTGCTTGAGCTCCCGCTCTGCGCTCTCGGCGTACAGGCGGGCATCGGCCAGGATCTTGCCGGCCTCGAGCTTGGCCTCCCGCACCAGATCGGATGTGGGGGCAGCCGGGGCGGCGGCAGTGTTCAGCGCACGCGCGGCGGTCAGCTGCTTTTGCAGCTCGTCCACCTGCTGCTGCAGATCGTGGCATTTCAGCTGCCAGATGTTGGCGTTTTTCTGGGATTCCCGCTGGGTGGACTGGAAGGAGGCCGTCTTTTTCTTGATGGTCTCCAGCTGCTCGTCCGCCTCGCGGCGCTTGGCCTCGGCCGTGTCTGCACGCTGGGTCGCGGCAGCCAGCTCGGCCTTCAGGGCCTCCATGCGGCTGTCGGCGGTGCCCCGCTCGCTGCGCAGCTCGTCCAGCTTGGACTGCAGCTGCTGCAACTGGCGGTTGTACTCCAGCTCGTGCTGCTGGGCCTCGTTGGCCAGTGCGTTCATGTAAGCCAGCACGTCATTTTTATCAAAGCCGAACAAGCTGGAACGAAAACCCTGTTCCTGAATGTTCATCGGTTCAGACGGCATGGCTTTTTACATCCTCTCGCAAAAAAATCATTAAGAACGCTTGTTCAGGATGCTGAGCAGGTCGTCAAAGTAATCGCCGTCATCCTCTTCCTCGGCAGGGGCTGCGGGCTGTGCGGCCACAGGCGTGTCCATGCCGGTGCTGAAGGACTGGGTGAAGATCGGGTTGGGCATGACGGGGTTGACCTGCGGCTGGACAGGCTGCACGGGCTGGACCGGAGCAGCGGCAGGCTGTGCGGCGGGCTGGGTAGCGGCCTGTGCGGCACGCTTGGCGTCAACATGGGCCTGAATGGGCTCGTCGACCTCGGGCGTGCTCTCGAAGCCTGTGGCAACGACGGTAATGCTCATCTCGTCGCTCAGGCGCTCGTCGAACGCAGTACCCCAGATGATGTTGGCATCGGGATGCGCGCTCTGGGTGATCATGCTGGCAGCGGTCTCGACATCCTCCAGGCCGATGTCGGGGCTGGAGGTGATGTTGATGATGACGCCGCGTGCACCGGCAATGCTGGTCTCCAGCAGCGGGCTGGAGATGGCAGCCTTGGCGGCGTTCTCGGCCTTGCCGGCGCCCTTGGCAACGCCGACGCCCATGTGGGCAAAGCCGGCGTCCTTCATGATGGAGCGGACGTCTGCGAAGTCCAGGTTGATGAAGGCGGGAATGTTGATCAGGCTGGAGATGCTTTCAACGCCCTGGCGCAGCACGTTGTCAGCGGCCTCGAAGGCGTTCATCAGGGTGATCTTCTCCTGGCTGATGAGTTTCAGGCGCTCGTTGGGAATGACGATCAGGGAGTCGACGTGCATCATCAGGGAGGCGATGCCCTGCTCGGCCTGCGCCATTTTGCGCTTGCCCTCAAAGGCAAAGGGCTTCGTGACGATGCCGACGGTCAGGATACCCAGGTCATGGGCCGTCTCGGCCACGACAGGGGCAGCGCCCGTGCCGGTGCCGCCGCCCATGCCGGCGGTGATAAAGACCATCTGCGCACCCTTCAGCGCGTTGGTGATCTCGTCCTTGCTCTCCTCGGCGGCGCGCTGGCCGATCTCCGGGTCAGCACCGGCACCGCGGCCCTTGGTCAGCTTGGCACCAAGCTGGACCTTCTGGGTGGCCTTGGAGTTGAGCAGAGCCTGCTGGTCGGTGTTCATCGCGACGAACTCGACCCCGGACAGACCGGACTCCACCATGCGGTTGACGGCGTTGCCGCCGCCGCCACCTACGCCGATAACCTTGATATTGGTTACATTTTGCATTTCTTCGTCGAGAACGAATGCCATGAGTGTATCCCCCTAAAAGTGATGTTGTGAAACCGGATTCCTGGGGTGCACCCACGCATGGGCACACTAATCCGTGATTTTTTACATATAACTGTTTATAAGAATAGCAAATTTTCCGCGCAATTTCAATACCTTAGCGAGAAATTCATAAAAAAATACGGCCTGCCCTGCCCTTTTGGACAACGCAGACCGCGATAGAGACTGTATTTTTAGTGCAAAGCTACATACTTTGTGTAAGAATGTGAAAAAATTGAGAAGTGGAGCTGACATGATTGGCCGTGTACCGGGGCGGCTCCCCCGTAGGGGCCGGGCATGCCCGGCCCGGTGGTGTAACGTGAGCGGCAGTCTGCGGGCAGTCTCAGGAGATCTCCGCCCCCAGCCCCCGCAGCGCTCCGGGCAGGTCCTCATACCCGCGGGGAATGTGCCCGGGGTCGCGCAGGCGGGTCTCACCGTCCGCGGCCAGTGCCGCCGCCAAAAGCGCCGCTCCGCCGCGCAGGTCGGGCGCGGTGACGTCCGTCCCGTGCAGGACGGCCCCGCCCGGGAGCGTCAGCTGCCGCCCCCTGACCGTGCAGGCCGCGCCCATGGCGGCAAAGCCCGCGGCACAGGCAAAGCGGTTGGCAAACAGGCTGTCGTAAATTTCGCTCTCCCCCGCTGCCGTCAGCAGCACGGCGGCGGCCAGCGGCGCAGTGTCGGTGGCAAAGGCGGGCCAGGCGTCGGCCCGCAGGTGTGCCCCGCCTCGCAGCGGCACGGCGGGGTCACGGGCCAGCCGTACGCAGTCTCCGACCCGGCTGACCTGCACGCCGGTCCCGGCCAGAAAGCGCAGAAACGAGTCATAGCTGGCCGGGTCGCAGCCCGCAATTTCGATCTGTCCCCCCGCGCACGCCAGTGCGGCGGCGTAGGTCGCGGCGGCGATGCGGTCCGGCAGCGGGCGGTGAAAGGCTCCGCCCAGCGGTCTGCCGCCCTGCACGGTCAGCACCGGCGTGCCCGCGCCCTGAATATCCGCCCCGCAGGCAGACAGAAACGCGATCATGTCGCCGATCTCCGGCTCCTGCGCTGCGCCGCGCAGCACGGTCTGCCCCGCGGCGCAGCAGGCGGCCATCAGCAGGGTCATTGTGGCCCCGACGCTGGGCAGCCGCAGTGTAAAATCCACCCCATGCAGCGGCCCCGTGCGCCGCAGCGTGACGGCGATGCCCTCCAATTCGACCTCGGCCCCCATGGCGGCCAGTCCGGCCAGGTGGATGTCCACGGGCCGCGGGCCGAGGCGGCAGCCCCCGGGCAGCGGTAGGCGCACATAGCCGACGCGGTAGAGCAGCGGCGCGAGATAAAATACCGAGCTGCGCATGGCCCCGGCCAGATGCTCCGGGATGTCGCCGCAGAGACGGTCCGCGGGACGGGTGCAGAGGTCCGCCCCGCAGCGCCGCACCCGGGCCCCGACAGCGTCCAGCAGCGCCAGGCTGGTGTCCACGTCGGCCAGACGCGGGACGTCCCGCAGGCGGCAGGGGCCGTCGCAGAGCAGCGTCGCCGCCAGCAGCGGCAGGGTGCTGTTTTTGGCGGCGGCAGGCCGGATGCTGCCGTGCAGGGTGCGTCTGCCGTGGATGGTGATCGTCTGCATGAGAGGGGCCTCCTAAACCAATGATATTGCCGGAAAACGGGAGGATGCGCGGTAGGGGCCGCATATAGGCGGCCTGCAGCTTTCCGGCAGACAGCCGGCTGCCTTACACGCGCGGGCCGGGCGGCATTGTCAGTCAACGGGCCGCCGCCGCATACGCTCCCCTCATCCGGCCCTGCGGGGCGACCTTCCCCCAAGGGGGGAGGCAAGGGGTATCTCTACCCCGTTATATGCCGCGCTCCCTCCCGCTTATTACAGCAGCAGCGGCTGGATCTGCACGCCGCGCAGCGCGGCCTCTAATGTGTCGGGCAGGAGCGTGAAATCGCTTTTCAGGCTGCACGGCTTTTTGTAGCTGTCGTCCTGGCCGAAGGGCACAAAATAGTAGCTGCGCCGCTGCAAAAGCTGGCCCAGTGCCGGGGCACTGCCCGAAAGCCCATCGTTCGTGGACGGCGCGATAATAATGGGCCGTCCGCCGCGCAAAAGGCTTTTTGCGGCCAGCGTCACGGGGGTCGAGCTGATGCCTGCGGCCAGCAGCGCCATCGTGGTGCCGGTGGCCGGGGCGATGATGAGCGCCTCGGCAAGCCGCTGCGGGCCGAGCGGCTCAACGGCCTGCAGGGTCGTCAGCGGTCTGTGGCCGGTCACTTCATATAAGGTCTGCCGCAGGGCCGACGCGGTGCCGAAGCGGGTATCCAGCCCGGCGGCACTGGCACTTAAAACGGGCAGGACGTCCCACCCGCGGGCAGTCAGGATACGCAGCTGGGGCAGCACCGCAGCAAAGCTGCAAAAGCTGCCGCACAGCGCAAAGGCGACGGTGCGTTTGGATTGGGTGGTCATGGGGCGGTGCTCCTTTCGTCGGGATCGCGTTCTTCCAGGATCGCCAGCACGGTCTGTGCTATCAGCGCCCCGGCTGTCTGCGGCGCGCAGCGGCCCGGCAGGGCCAGGGCGTGCTCGGCGTGCAGACCCAGTTCCTCGGCGGCGGCAAAGTCGGTGCCGCCGGGCAGACTGGCCAGGTCAATGATGAGCGCCCCGCCCGGCAGCTGCTGCAGAAGGGTCCGGGGCAGCACCGGCGCGGGGACCGTGTTGATGACGGCGTCAAAGCCGGGCAGCAGTGTGGGCAGGGCCGTCAGGGGCGCGGCGCGGCACCCGGCACAGCGGGCATTGGCGCGCTGCTCGGGGCTGCGGGCGGCCACGGTGACGCGCCCGCCTAGCAGCACCAGCCGCCGTGCCACGGCGCGCCCGACGCGGCCATAGCCCAGCACGAGAAAGCCGCTCTCCCAGATCGTGCGCTCCCGCAGGCGGAGCAGCAGTTCAAGACAGCCCTCGGCGGTGGGCACGGCGTTCAGGCATTCCAGCTCGGGCCGTAGAAAATAGTCGATCAGCGGCAGCCCGGCCTCCCGCGCGGCCATCCGCACCGGCATCCCGGGGCGGCCCGCTAAGATCAGCGTCCCCTGCCCCGCACCCTGCAGTGCGCGGGCGACCTCGTCACTGACGCGGCCCTGGGACATGGGCAGCAAAATGTAATCGGCTGCGGCGGCATTGTCGGCGGCGGTCACGCCGTAACCCGCACGGCGCAGCACGCGCGCCGCCGCCTGCTGGCGGGCATCGTGCCCGACCACGCAAAATGTTTTCGGCATAGGCGCTCACCTCGGTTTGATTTGCGCCATACTATGCCGGGGCGCGTGTACCTGTGCCTTCTGCCTTCCCCATCGGGGGAAGGTGGCCCGCAGGGCCGGATGAGGGCAGAGTATGCCCTATTGCCAATTCACGGGCAATTGCGGCAGCTCTGCCCTCATCAGTCGCTTTCAGCGACAGCTTCCCCCGAGGGGGAAGCCCCGGCACGCAAAAAAAGGCACCCACCTTTTCCTAAAAGATGGATGCCTTTTTACTCAATAATATTTCAGCCCGTCGCACTGGCCGCGCCAGACGAGGAGCGGATTGATGGGCACGGTGCCGATGCGCAGCTCGGCCACAACGGTCCTGCCGCTGGTGCCCAGCAGCTGGCCCTGCTTGACATCGTCCCCGGCCTCGACGTCCAGTGCGGTCAGGCCGTAGAAGATGCTCCTGAGGCCCGCGCCGTGGTCGATGACGACGGTGTAGCCGTAGCTGCCGCCAAGGTCCTCGGCCAGCAGCACATGGCCGCTGGCGGGCACGATCATAGAATCCTTCGACTTCTTCGGCTTGATGACGACATTTGTCGAGGTGCGCCCGCCGTAGCCGTAGTTCGTGCTGCGCTCGCTGTAGGAACGGCCCACGTACTCGGTCATGCCGTAGAGCAGCGGTGTGTCAAAGCTGTCCAGGAACGGCTGCACAAAGCCGCCCACGGCCCACTGGATCTCGCCGCCGTCAGTCGTCAGCAGCCTGCGGACGGCATCGGGGGCATCGTCCGCGCCGATGTAGGGCGACATCAGCTGGGACTTGGCGCTGTAATCCTTGTAGGAGTAGGAGGCCGCGCGGACCGACAGCGTCAGCGTCTCGGTATAGCCGTCGGCAGTCACGGTCAGCTCGGTGTTTCCGGTCTCGGCGTTCCACGGGATGGGCAGGTAGCAGATCCAGCCGTTGGCGGCCCTGACGAAGCCTGTGCTTTCCAGCGGGCCCGTCAGCGTCGGTTCGGTCCGGCTCATGGTGCTGCCGACACGCACGGCGGCCACGCTGCCCTGCTGCACCGTCGGTGTGCAGAGCGTGACGGACGGCTTGATGCCGACGGTGAAGCGGAACTGCCAGGTCTCGGTGCCGGTGACGCTGGAGCGGTCCTCGGCGGCGCTGTCAGACGCGGTGACGACGAGTTTGGCGTCAAACGTGCCGTTCTCCGCAAACAGATAGCTGCGGAAGCCGGTGACGCTGCCCTCGTACACGGTCTCCTTGTCGGCGTCGGTGATGGTCAGCTGGGTGCTGTAGTCGGACGGCGTCACGATAATATCCGGCGATGCGTCGGATATGGCATCCTCAAGCACAACGGGAGAGGAATTGAGCGTTTCGGCGTAGGTGCGCCTGAAAAAGCTGCCGACCACCGGTACGTGCCACTTGTAGGCCGTGGGAGCAAGCTCCTGGCCGTCAAAGGTGACCTTGACTTCGGGCAGCATGTCAGGTGTGGCGCTGCGGTAAAGCCATGCTACGCCGCCGCCTGCGATGATGAGCACGAACAGCACAACGAGGAGCAGCCACTTGAACATGCCGAACACACCGCGCCCGAGGGCCTGCGGGATCGTATCCTGCGGCTCGTCGTCCTCGTCGTCGGCGGCGCTGTCATGCTGCGGTGCCTCGGGCGCCGGGGCAGGCCCGGCAGACGGCGCGGGGGTTTCATCCAGCCCGGCCATGATCTGCGCAATCGAAAGCTGCGCCGTGCGGGAGATGTTCGCCATGCGGGCGGCCTCAGCGGCAAGGGCTTTATCGTTGGCAAGGTCATCGCTGAAAACAAGGCCGGACGGCTCGGCGGCGTCCTCCGCGGGGACGTCCCCGGTTTGCTCGGGCGTGTCGGTGACGGCTGTGTCTGCCGCGGCGGCCTCGGGGGGCGCTTCTGCCGCAGGCGTGTCGTCAGCGGCAGGGGCGTCCGCTGTCGGTTCGGGCTCCGTCCCAGCGGGCTCGGCCCTTTCCGCAGGCTCGGGCAGCTCCGGGGTACTCGGGACGTCGGGTACGGTGGGTGCGGCAGCGTCCTCCCGGGCGGGGGTCTCCGGCGGTTCGGGCTTGCTTTCGGATTTGGGCTCGGCAAGCTCCGGCGCGGCGGGAACGGGGCTCTCCTGTGCGGGGGCCTTGCGCTCCGGGGTCTCGTCAGCCGGGGCTTTTTTCGCCGCCTTAGCAGCCTTCGGCGTCTTGGACTTTGCGGTTTTTGTTGTCTTTGTTGTCTTTGTGTTTTTTTTGGCCCGCGGCTTCTTGGAGGACGCGGCAGGCTTTTTTGTGGTCTGCCCGTCTGCGGCGGGCGGCTCGGCGCTGTCCGTCGGCGCAGGGGGCGTGTCGGCGGCAGACTGGGGACTGGCTGCCTTGCGGCGCCGGGGCTTCGGCTTGGGGGCCTCCTCCGGCTGTACCGCAGTGGATTTCTTATCTTCTTCCATACTCACACTCACTCTTTTAGGGACCTTTATGGATGCCCGGCAAAACGGCAGCGGCACGGCAGGCCGGGTATGCCGTGTGCAGCTATTTTATTCAGCCTCGCGGAATTGCAGACCACTGTTTCCGTCCAGCGCGGTCTGCGGGTCAGTGGATTTGCTGCCGATGCGCAGCTCGTAGATCAGGTTGTGGGCCGTCCCGGCGGTGCCCAGCGGGTCGCCGGCGGACACACTCTGCCCGCGCTCCACGCCGACAGTCTCCAGCCCGTACAGGTAGCTCTTTACGCCGCAGCCGTGGTCGATGACCACCGTGCCGCCGGTCAGAGTCAGCGTGCCCGCAAAGACAACGTTGCCTGCCTGTGGGGCGGTGACGGTCTCGCCGTCCGCGGCGGCATAGGTCAGGCCGGTGGCCTGGCCGCTGCGCTGGCCGTCCACCATCTGGGTGACACCGTACTCCATGGCGACAGCGCCCGCGCTGGGGGCCTCAAAGCGGCCGTTCCAGAGCTTAGCGGAGCTGCCCGTTGTGTACAGCGGCCATATAGCGTTGCGGAACTCCTCCCCGCCGCCGGTGTCCTCCTCGGCGGGGACGGTGATCGTATCATACATGGTGCGGGTGACGGTCAGGGTAATGTCCTTTTCCAGGCTCCCGCAGGTCAGGTGCAGCGTATGGTCGCCGCCCTCGGCGTTGTAGGTCACGGGAATATAGCCCATGTAGCCGCTGGCGGTCTTGCGGAACCAGACGGTGCCAAGATCGGTCTCCAGGCTCGGCTCGCCGTCCAGAATGCCGGACAGCTGCACAGCCACGATGCTGCCCTGCGGCGCGCGCTCGGTGCTCAGGGTGACCTTGGGGTTCATCGCCATCGTGTAGCCGGCGCGGTAGGCGTACCAGCCCACGGGGTCGCCGGGGTTGTCCGCACTGCTGTGGTGCGCGGTCACGATGATCTGATAGTCTCCGTTTTGTGTATAGGTATAGGTATTGCAGTCGGCCAGTGCGCCGGTCCAGACCGTGCCGTCGGGCGCGGTGATCTGAAGCTCGGCAGCGGTGACCCAGTCGGGCAGGACGAGCTGCGGCACGGTATCGGTGAAGGTGCCCAGCTTCTGCACGGTCAGGTTCGTCGGGCTTTCGTAGGTCTTGTTGACCTTATCGCCCAGCACCGGGATGACCCAGCTCCAGCCGTTGGGCTCGAGGGTCTGCTCACCGAAGGTGACGGCCTCCTGCGGCAGGGCATCCGTCCCGGTGCGGCTGTAAAGAAAAGCCGCCGTTCCGCCCAGGATGGCGGCAATCATAACGGCGACCATCACAAGCCAAAGCAGCAGTTTACGCATATTGTGTTTTCTCCGTGGCAGTATGGCATTGCCAAAAAGCCGGACGCCGTCAGGTCGGTGCCCAGCCGGGTTGTGGTGGCAGAAAGGCTTCCCCCGCGGGGGAAGCCTTGAGGATCATTTACTCCTTCTCCTCTGCGGGGGCGGAGGGGATGTTCTCGTAGGTGGTGGAATCCTCGTCGTCGTAATCGTCATCCTCGTAGTCGTCGCTGAACAGCAGGCGCTCGTACTCGTCCAGCTCCTTTTCACGGTGGTAGAGATAGAGTGCGGCGGCGGTCAGGGCACCGGCAGCGGCAAACAGGAACGCCAGAACGGCACCGAAGGTGGTTTTCTTCATCATAGTAGTTCTCCTTTTGCAAATGCTGCGCTGCAACGCAGCTTTCGTAAAAAACGCCGCAGCGGGCGTGCATACAAAGCAATAGCGCTAACCTTATTATACCCGACGCAGAGGGCAATTACAACCCGAACATTTGTAAAATATTAAAGGTATTTTTTTGATGTTTTTTGCGCGGATCGCCGTTCACGGGTGCTTTGTAGGGAGCGGTCTTGACCGCTCCGGGGAAGTGCGCGGCTGCCATCCACTCCACGGGAGGGATAAATCCCTCCCCTACGCAAAACAAAAATGCGGTCTCCGCGCGGGAGACCGCATTTTTATACGATTTTCAGAACAGCCTATCCACCGGGTACAGCCCATCCTCGCTCATCTTTTTCAGGGCTTTGACCAGCTCGGGCTTGTCCTCGCGGTAGGTGATGCCGTGCCATTTGTCGGCACTGGTCAGCACATGGACGTCCGCCTTGCCGGCCTCCAGCGCGTTCGTCACGACGGTGGGCAGGTAATATTCGCACTTCATCGGGTTGACGGGCAGGCTGGCCTGCAGGAACGCGGCAAAACCGGCCTTGGCCTCCTGCACGTAGGCGGGGGTGAAGCCCCACAGGTTCATCGAGACAACACAGTCGGCGGGCAGGTCGGCCCAGCTCTTGCCGCCGTCCTCGCTGTAATGGATGCCGTCGGCGTAGGGCTCGATGCAGGTGCGCTCGGTCACGCTGACGAGGTTGCGGCTCTCGTCGGTCACGCAGACGCCGCGGCTGACACTGCCGTTGGCGCTGACCGTGTTGCCCAGCAGGAAGCCGACCATGGCCCAGGCGTAGCGGTCCCCGTCGGCGTGGGTGCTCAGGTAGTCGTAGATGAGCTTGAAGCCCTGCGGGCCGTAGTAGTCGTCGGCGTTGATGACCGCAAACGGCGCGTCGCCGATGGCCTCCTCGGCCACGAGAATGGCATGGGCGGTGCCCCAAGGCTTGATGCGGCCCTCCGGCACGGTGAAGCCCTCGGGCAGCTTTTCCAGCTGCTGGTAGGCGTAGCGGACCTCGAACCCGGCGCGCACGGCACGGGCACCGACGGCCTCTTTAAACGCCTGCTCGATCTCGTGCTTGATGATAAAGACGACGGTCTTGAACCCGGCGCGGCGGGCATCGTACAGGCTGTAGTCGAGGATGGCCTCGCCGGACGGGCCGACGGGGTCGATCTGTTTGAGTCCGCCGTAGCGGCTGCCCATACCGGCGGCCATGACAACGAGGATCGGTTTGGTAGACATAGGCTTTTGCTCCTTCTTCTAAGAGTGACTGCGCTGTAGGGGCCGGGCATGCCCGGCCCGCGCGTGTATGGCAGACGAACGCCCGCCGTAAAGCTGCGGGCCGCATATATGCGGCCCCTACTGGGCGTCGCCACATTGATTTTTATCTTACTCTTTTTTTCTGCCACTTGCAAGCACCTTATAAAATTAGAAAAAACTGCGCAATTTCCGCAGATTGTGACCCGGTTTGCTATGGCAACTTAAAACAGAAAATGCTATAATGAATAAAACTACAAAACAGGAGGGCTTTTTTCCGATGGAACATACCGGAAAACGTGCGCTGGTGCTGGCTGGCGGCGGGGCCAAGGGCAGCTATCAGATCGGCGTCTGGCGCGCTCTGCGGGAGCTGGACTGGACGCCTGACATCATCACGGGCGCAAGCGTCGGCACGCTGAACGGCTGCCTGTTCACGATGGGCAAGATCCAGGAGGCCGAGGACCTGTGGCGCAGCCTGGAAATTCACGATGTTCTCGAAGTCCCCGCAACGCTCAAGCCCGAGGAGCTGCGCGCGTTCTTCCTCGACATCATCCGCAGCGGCGGACTGAACGTTGAACCGCTGGCCGAGATGATCGACCGTCTGATCGACGAGGACGCCGTGCGCACATCGCCTATCCACTTCGGCCTTGTCATGACCGAGCTGGGCAGCCTGCGCAGCGTGCAGTGCCCCATCGAGGACATCCCCGAGGGGCAGTTAAAGGACTATATGCTGGCGTCCAGTGCCTGCTTCCCGGCCCTGCGCCCGCGGGAAATTGACGGTGTAAAGTACATTGACGGCGGCTGGCGCGACAATATGCCGCTGGATCTGGCCGCAAAAATGGGCGCAGCGGAGCTGCTCGGCGTCGATGTGGACGGCATCGGCATTGTACGCCCCAACACCACCGGCCTGCCGACGCGCATCGTGCGCAGCCACTGGGATTTAGGTCCGACGCTGGACTTTGACCCCGCCCGCGCCGGGCGCAACATCGCGCTGGGCTACTTTGACACGCTGCGGCTGTTTGGCCGCTGCGGCGGCACGGCCTACGCCATGCTGCCCGACAATGAGGAATTTCTGGCTCGCTTTGCCGAGCAATACCAAAAGCTGCTGGCCGAGGTCTGCGCCCGCGCACCGGAAATTGACCTTGTGGAGAAAAACGCGCGGCAGCGCGCAAACTACCCGGCACCCTACGCACCGAACCCGAGTGCGCCCACCCGCGGCGCACTGGCCCCGCTGGAACTGGCCGCCGAGCACGTCGGCGTGCCCGAGGACATGCCCTACACGCCGAAGCTGCTGGCCGCGACCTTCATGGGCAGCTTTGACAAGGACCCGGCAGACCGCTTCCCCGCCCTGCTGGACGGCAGAGATAACACCCTCGTGACCGAGCGTGCCATCGCCGCCGCCGTGCCCGAGGAATTCGTGACCGCCCTGGTCAGCAAGACCCTGGGCGAGCTGCCGATTTTGTAAAAAAGGCTTCCCCCTTGGGGCTCCGCCCGCGTTTGCCAAAGTATCGCGCTGTAGGGGCCGGGCATGCCCGGCCCGCGCGTGTATGGCAGAGGAGCGCCCGCCGTAAAGCTGCGGGCCGCACATGTGCGGCCCCTACCGGGCGGTAAGCCTTTAACGGGTGTCTGCGGCGAACCCACCCCTCATCCGACCCTGCGGGAGCCCCTCCCAGAGGGGGCCAAGAAGAAAAAAGGAGGCATCCTATGCACACCTATACCGGCGTACCGGCGTCCACCGGCATTGTGGTCGGCCCGGTTGAGCAGATCGACCACGGCACCACCGGCCTGCACCGCATCGTCTGCGACCCGTTCCGGGAGCGTGCCCTCTACGACGTCGCCGTCGTGCTGGCCAAGGACGAGCTGCGCCGTTTGAGCCAGCGCGCCAAGGGGCCGGACGCGGATATTCTGCTGTTCCAGATCGCCCTGCTGGAGGACGAGTCCTTCACGAACGAGATCGGCGACTATATCGCCGCCGGTGCGGGCGGGGCTGCCGCCGTCGAGCGCGCCGAGCAGATTTTTGCGGGCCGCCTGAAAAACGTCGATGATGAGTACATCCGGGAGCGCAGCGTCGATGTCTGCGACGTCTGCCGCCGCGTGGTGGATATTCTGGACGGACGCCCGCGCCGCCGCCTGCATCTGAAGCGCCCCAGCATCCTGGTGGCGGACCGCTTCTTTCCCAGTGACCTGTTCAGCCTGGACCGCCGCATGGTGCTGGGCCTGGCCAGCGACCAGGACAGCACGGTCAGCCATGCCGCCATCATGGCCCGCAGCATGGGCATCCCGGCGGTGGTACAGCTTGGCGGCGGCACTGCGGCCATGGCCGTGGGCCACCGTGCGATCCTTGACGCCGACAACGGCACGCTTATTGTGGAGCCGGACGGTGCGCAGATCGCCCAGGCGGACTGTAAAATTGCATTGAGCCGCCTGCACGGCCAGAAGCCCGACCCCGTGGCCGCCCTGCCCTGCCTGACGAAGGACGGCACGGCCTTCCGCCTGATGCCGACCTGCAACATCAGCGACAGCGACGTGCCCCATACGCGCGGCGCGGCGGGCATCGGCCTTGTGCGCACCGAGACCGCGATTCTGTACGACCAGAGCGACGAGGTGCAGACCACCCGTCTGCGCGAGCTGCTGAAAAGCGCCGAGGGCGTGCCCGTGCTGCTGCGCACCTGCGATACCCGCGCCGACGACGACGCCCCCTGGGTCGGGGAGACGCAGGAACGCCTGCGCGGCAACCGGCTGTTCAAGCCGCAGATCCGGGCGCTGCTGCGCGCCGCCACGGACGGCAACCTGCGGGTCGTGTTCCCGATGATAAAAGATGTGGCCGACTGGGACCGCTGCGTGGAGGAGGTCAATACCTGCCGCGACGAGCTGCTGGCCGAGGGCCGCGAGACCGGCCCGGTGATGCTGGGCTGCGTTGTGGACATGCCGTCTGCCGCGGTCATGGCCGGGGATATGATGGAGCACGGCGCGCAGCTGATGGCTGTGGATATTGAGGACCTGACCCGCTACACGCTGGGCCTTGTGCAGAACCCCACCGCCGCCGTGAAACAGCTGACGAACCCCGCCGTGCTGCGCCTTGTCAGCGGCATTCTGGAGCATGCGCGGGAGCACGGTGCGCAGGTGTATCTCTGCGGCATCACCGTGGCCGCCGTGGACGCCATGCCGGCCTATTTAAAGCTCGGCATCCGCACCTTCAGCGCCGAGCCCGCGGCGCTATTGCCGCTGAAGAAGCTGCTGATGGAGCAGGAGCTGACGCAGTAGCGCTGTAGGGGGCGGGCATGCCCGGCCCGCAGGCTTCCCATAAGCAGGGCAATTTCGCGAGGTGCAGGGCCGCACATGTGCGGCCCCTACCGACAGCTTGCAGGGGAGGCATTCATGCCTCCCGTGTACCTACCGGCAGCACCAAACGCCCCGGGAGGGATGAATCCCTCCCCTACTACTTAAAAAATGAAAATGCCCGCCGTGTTCCCACGGCGGGCATTGTTCATGCGATCAATTACTGAGCAGCAGCCTTGTTGGCGCGCTTAGCCATGCGGCTGATCTTGCGGGCAGCGGTGTTCTTATGGATAACACCCTTGCTCTTAGCAGAGTCGATGGCAGAGACAGCAACCTTAACGACGGTCTCCATGTCAGCAGCATTGCTGTCGATGGCAGCGTTTGCCTTCTTGACCACTGTTTTCAGGTTGGACTTGACGACCTTGTTGTGCAGAGCCTCTTTCTTGGCCTGAACAACACGATCCTTCTGAGATTTAATATTAGGCATTCGTTCCACCTCCTTGGTTCCCCATAACAGTACAAGTTATCCTACCACACTTTTTGCAAAGTTGCAAGGGCTTTTTGAAAAAAACTTCATAGAAACCAAAAAAATCGCATAAAATTCTGGTACAAGGGGGTGTGTGCCATGCAAAAGCTGCGCCGGTGGGCGGCGGCTGCGCTGTGCGGGGCCGCATTTGCGGGCAGTGCGGCGGCGGTTCTGACCGCGTGTGCGGTCTGCCCCGGGCGGGCGTGGATCGTGCGCGGGGCGCTGTTTTTGCAGGACCCCGCGGCGGCTGCGGCCATCGCCTGGCCGGCGGATGCCGCCCGGGCCGCCTACAAGCCCCAGAAGCCGGACTGCCGCCCCACGCCCGTGCCCACGGCGACGCCCTCCCCGGCTCCGACAGCTGCGGCAACGCCCACGCCGGAGCCGTCCCCCGCTTCCACGCCGCTGCCCAGTGCCGCGCCGGAGCTGGACGATGCGGGCTGCATCCGCAGCGTGACGCTCAGGCAGGGCAGCGGCGACGGCTATGTGGCACTGGCCGCAGGCAGCATCCGAAACAGCACCGAGCACCCCGACGCTGACCTGCGCGCCGCTGTGACGACGCAAAATTTACCGTTTGCCGTTGAAAAGAACAGTGCCCTGCCGCAGGTGCTCATCATGCACACCCACGCCACCGAGAGCTACCAGACCTGGCCGGACCCCGTGTTTGACCCCGACTACACGGCCCGCAGCAAAAGCACGGCGCTGAATATGTGCGCCGTCGGAGAGAAAATGGCGCAGGTGCTCAACGCGGCGGGCATCTGCACGCTGCACGATGAAACGCTCTATGATGCGCCCGGCTACACCGACAGCTATAAGCGCAGCCGCGCGGGCGTGCAGACGTATCTGGAGCGCTACCCTTCTATAAAGGTCGTGCTGGACGTCCACCGCGATGCCATCGAGGACAGCGACGGCACGCGGGTCAAGCCCGTGTGCGAGATCGACGGCGAGAGCACGGCGCAGGTCATGGTGATTGCCGGATGCGGCAACGGCAGCAGCATTGCCCTGCCTAACTGGCGGCTCAATCTGCGTTTTGCCGCCGAATGGGAGGCCGCTATGGAAAGTGCCTACCCGGGCCTGACCCGCCCCGTGCTGTGCGGGTATCGGTTTTACAATCAGGATTTAACGACAGGTAGTCTTTTAATAGAGATCGGCGGCCACGCAAACACGCTGGACGAGGCCCTCCGCGCCGGAGAGTACGCCGCCAAGGCGTTAGCCGGGGTGCTGGGAGGGTAAATCTCAAAATCTTTTATTACAATTTTAATCGAGGTCGGGATTCATCCCTCCCGGGCAGCTTGCGCCGCCGCACACTCCCACGGGCGGATATGGAATCCGCCCCTACGGTAAACCTTGCCTCCCTCTGCGAGGGAGGTGGCCCCGCAGGGCCGGAGGGAGAGAACCGTGCGGCCCCTGCAACTCTGCAAATATCGGCTCTTTACTTTTTATAAAATACCTGTTACAATAGGAGCATTCATATATATAAAGAGGAGTGGACTATCCATGCAGAGAACGGAACTTGCATCGCTGTACAAGGCCACCCCTGCAGACGGCACCAAGGTCACCGTCTGCGGCTGGGCCAAGACTGTGCGCGATTCTAAAAATATCGGCTTTATCTCGCTGTCCGACGGCAGCTGCTATAAGCCCGTCCAGATCGTTTTTCAGGCCGACAAGCTCGCCAACTATGCCGAGATCGCCAAGTGCGGTCTGTACACGAGCTTTGAGGTCACCGGCAGCGTTGTTGTGACCCCGGGCGCCAAACAGCCCTTTGAGATCAATGCGGATGAAATCACCGTGCTCGGCCCCTGCGGCGGCGACTATCCGCTGCAGAAAAAGAAGATGGGCATGGACTACCTGCGCACCATGACCCACCTGCGCCCCCGCACCAACACCTTCAACGCTGCGTTCCGCGTGCGCGGCCAGGCGGCGTTCGCCCTGCACCAGTTCTTCCATGAGCACGGCTTTACCTACGTGCATACGCCGATTTTCACCGGCTCTGACTGCGAGGGCGCCGGTGAGATGTTCCAAGTAACCACCCTTGACCTCAACGATATCCCCCGCAACGACGAGGGCGGCGTTGACTACACGAAGGACTTCTTCAAGCGTCCTGTCAACCTGACCGTTTCCGGCCAGCTGGAGGCCGAGGCCATGGCCATGGCGCTGGGCAATGTCTACACGTTCGGCCCCACCTTCCGCGCCGAGAAGAGCTACGACACCCGCCACGCCGCCGAGTTCTGGATGATCGAGCCCGAGATGGCCTTCGCAGACCTGAACACCTATCTCGAGACCGCCGAGGCCATGACCCGCTACGTCATCCGCTACCTGCTGGACAACTGCCCCGACGAGCTGGCCTTCTTCAACCAGTTCTTTGACAAGGGCCTGATCGAGCGCCTCGAGCTGGTCGCATCCAGCGACTTTGCCCGCGTGACCTACACCGACGCCATCGAGCTGCTGAAGAAGAACAACGACAACTTCCAGTATAAAGTCGAGTGGGGCACCGACCTGCAGACCGAGCACGAGCGCTACCTGACCGAGCAGATCTTCAAGAAGCCCGTGTTCGTCACCGACTACCCGAAGGAAATCAAGGCGTTCTACATGCGCCAGAACGAGGACGGCAAGACCGTGGCCGCCGCCGATATGCTGGTTCCCGGCATCGGTGAGTTGATCGGCGGCTCTCAGCGTGAGGAGCGCCTCGACGTGCTGGAGGCCCGCATGAAGGAGCTGGGCCTGAACACCGCCGACTACGACTGGTATCTCGACCTGCGCCGCTACGGCAGCGTCAAGCATGCGGGTTACGGTCTGGGCTTTGAGCGCCTGCTGATGTACGTCACCGGCATCCCCAACATCCGCGACGTCATCCCCTTCCCCCGTACCTGCGGTGGTTTTTGATGCAGCCCATTGCCGCACCGCTGCTGCAATGGTTTGACGCAAACAAGAGGCTCCTGCCTTTCCGGCAGGAGCCTTCTGCGTACCATATCTGGGTCAGCGAGATCATGCTCCAACAGACCCGTGTGGCAGCGGCCATCCCCTATTATGAACGCTTTATCGCGGCTTTGCCGGACCCAGCCGCGCTGGCGGCCTGTGAGCCGGACGCCCTGCGCAAGCTGTGGCAGGGGCTTGGCTACTACAACCGCGTCAACAATATGCAGAAGGCTGCCCGCATCGTCTGCGAGCAGTACGGCGGCGACCTGCCCGCCGACTACGACGCCCTGCGCAGTCTGCCGGGCATCGGTGACTACACGGCGGGCGCGGTGGCCAGTATTGCGTTTGGCATCCCCGTACCCGCGGTGGACGGCAACGTCCTGCGCGTTTTTGCGCGGCTGTACAACGACGACGCCGACGTCATGGCCCCGGCAACGAAGAAAGCCTTTACCGTGCGGGTGCTGGACCAGATGCCCAAGGCCACGCCCGGTCCCTACAACGAGGCCCTGATGGAGCTGGGTGCGCTGGTCTGCATCCCCGGCACGCCCCACTGTGAGGAATGCCCGCTGGCCGATTTGTGCCGGGGCTATGCGGCTGGCCGGGCGGACCAGCTGCCTGTGAAGCCCGCGCCCAAGGCCAAGGGCAAGGTGCCCGTGACGGTGGCGTTGATTGAAAGTGAGCAGGGATTGCTTTTGCAGCGCCGCCCCGCACGGGGACTGCTGGCCGGATTGTGGCAGCCCGCAGCGTGGGAAAAAGTGCTGACGCGGGACGAGCTGACCGCTGCGCTGGCGGGCATCGGTGTACAGGCCGCGCTGGACGAGCCCCTGCCCCCCGCAAAGCACGTATTTACGCACAAGATTTGGGAGCTTGGCGGCTGGCGAGGCACCGCCCCCGCCTGTGCTCTGCCCGACGGGTATGTCTGGGCCGCGCCGGAGGATTTGGCAGAGGTCTACCCCGTGCCGAATGCGTTCGGGGCGTATGTGAAGGCGAAGTGAGGGTGAGTTTCTCATGGCCATGAACGGCCAGAGCCCCTCAGGCCTCGCGGGCTCTGCTCGTTTGCCGCTATGTATGACCTCCCGTGGGCTGTGCGCCAGCCACACACCTCCCCGGAGCGGTCAAGACCGCTCCCTACAAACCGGCCGTGAACGACATTCCGTAGGGAGGGGTCTTGACCCCTCCGCGCCCGTGTGCGGTTAGCGCCCGTAAAAAGGCAATAGAGCCGTAGGGGCCGCACATGTGCGGCCCGCAGCCTGCCCGTCAGCACCCGTTCCAGGAAAGCCGCGGGCGGCATATATGCCGCCCCTACAATACAACCAACAAAAACAGGAGCATCACCACGCACGGTGACGCTCCTGTTCTTTTGTACATAGTATGGCTTGCTGCGGTCACTCCAAGTTACCGGTCAGCAGCATGACGGACGTCAACGCGGCTAACGGCGCGGTCTCACAGCGCAAAATCCGGGGGCCTAACCCTACGGTCACAGCCCCGGCGGCCTTCGCGGCCTCGGCCTCCTCGACGGAGAAGCCGCCCTCGCTGCCGGTCACGATGGCAACGCGCTTGTACTGCCCGGGGTGCAGCACCTCCCGCAGGGGTGCGCCGCCGCCCTCGTAAAAGAACAGCACAACGTCAAAATCCGCAAATACTTTGCAAACCGCGGCAAAATCATTCAGCGGCAGGGCCACGCGGGGCAACATGGCGCGGCCCGCCTGCTTGGCGGCCTCGGCGGCAATGCGGTTGTAGCGCTCGTTCTTGACATCCTCTTTTTTCGGCGTAGCTACGCAATACCGGCTGAAAAACGGCACGACCTCGGTCACGCCCAGCTCGACGCTGTGGCGGATGACCTCCTCCAGCTTGCCCGCCTTGGGGTAGCCCGCAAACAGCGTCACGGCGCAGTCCGGCTCGGCCTTGCTCGTCGTGCCGTCGGTTACGGAAAACTCCACCCGCCCCGGCTCGATGGCCGTGACCGTGCCGAGGTATTCCAACCCGTCCGGCCCGCAGAGCACGACCTCCTCACCGATTCTGGCGCGCATGACGTCGGCCAGATGGTGGGCGTCGCTGCCGGTCAGCGCGGCGCGGCCATCGGCCAGCTCCCGCGTAAAATAACGATGCGGCATAGATCAAGCCTCTTTCTTTTCGCAGATGATGCAGACCCAGCCGCGCTTCTCCTTGACCTCGACAGGCTCGAGACCCGCGGCCTTCAGCCCGGCCAGCACCTCGTCCTTGCGCTCGTCGATGATGCCGCTGGCGATGAACCGTGCGCCCGGGGCCATGAGCACCGGCACATGCGGGGCCAGCGACAGGATGGCAGCCGCCACGATGTTGGCCGTGATGATGTTGTACTGGCCGCTGGCCTTGTCGGACAGGTCGCC
>ERZ506764.771-NODE-771-length-23950-cov-6.035070_pt1 | contig 23950 bp, 18 predicted proteins | sample MGYA00513041_ERZ506764 | MGnify/ENA metagenome assembly ERZ506764
GTCGCAGAGGGCGCGGGCTAAACGAAAGCAGTATTACTTTTCGTTCTTAACGCCCGCGCCCTCTGCTCCGTTTTAAAATTCGGGTGTTCCCCCGAACCCCCGCAGGGGAAAAGGCCCCCTTGTCAAAGGGGGCTGTCACCGTTAGGTGACTGGGGGATTCCGACGGGCCTTGTGTCGCCGCTCGTCAACGGTCACCTGCCGTCAACCCCCTGAACCCCCCCGGCCTGCTTCGCGGCCACCTCCCCGCTGCGCGAGGAGGCTTTCTGCGGACGGCTCCGCCGCGCCGCCTTTCCTTCCCGTTTATAAGATGTCAACAACCTTCAAAATATCCCCGTCCACCGTGAATTTCACTTTATTGCAGCCGAAATCCAGCGTGTACACCCGCTCCGGGTCGTGCTGGTAGGCGGGGCGGGGGTCGTTTTTCAGCACACCGGACAAAGCGGCGCGCTTGTTTTCCGGCACTTTGCACAAAAGCGCGTCGGGGCAAACCACCTGCAAAGCGTATTCCTTTGTCGTGTCCGTAAATCCGCCCCGGGCGTCGGGGTAGGCGTCCACATAGGGCAGATACGGCTTGATGTCGAAGATCGGCGTGCCGTCCAAAAGGTCCGCGCCGCGGACGATCAGCTCGCCGTTTTCGACGCCCGCCAGCTCCACGCAGGAAAGCCCCAGCGCGTTCGGGCGGTAGGGGCTGCGGGTCGCAAAGACGCCGCGGCGCTCGTTGCCGCCCAGGCGCGGCGGGCGCACGGTGGGCCGCCAGCTTTTGCCCGCGGCATACTCTGCCGCCACGGTGGAAAACTGCCAGATCAGCCACAGCCGGTCATACCCCTCGATGCCGACCAGCGCGTTCGGGTCGCGGTATTCCGGCTCAAACACGATGCGCGCCGTCAGCTCCGGCACCAGCCCGCTCTGCCGCGGGATGCCGAATTTATCCGTAAAATCCGTGCGGATATGCGCAATCGGATGAATTGTGTACTCCATGGTAACGTCTGCCCCCTTTTTGTCGTCTATTATATAGGAAAGGAACAGATTTTACAACTTCCCCATCTTCCCACCATCGTCGAAATATGGTACAATATGTGGTATATTGCACGTAAGGAGGTGTGCGTTTGGCACCAATCATCCGTACAGAGAAGCTGCGCAAGGTCTATGCCGTCGGCAAGGAGCGCGTCGTTGCGCTGAATAATGTCGATTTGTCGATAGAAAAGGGCGAGTTCTGCTGTATCGTCGGTCAGTCGGGCAGCGGCAAGTCCACGCTGCTGAACCAGCTGGCCGGGCTGGAAAAGCCGACGTCCGGCAAGGTATACATAGGAAAGCACGAGATCAGCAAAATGACCGAGAACGAGTTGGCCGAGTTCCGCCAGCAGCACCTGGGGTTCATTTTTCAGAGCTACAACCTGCTACCCACCATGACGGCGGCGGAGAACGTCGCCCTGCCGCTGATGTTCAAGGGTGTGGACAAAAAGACCCGTCTGGCCCGCGCCCGCAAAGAGCTGAAATCCATGGGTCTGCTGGGCCGCGCCAACCACCTGCCCACCGAGATGAGCGGCGGCCAGCAGCAGCGCGTTGGCATTGCCCGCGCGTTCGTCAGCAGTCCCAAGGTCATTTTTGCCGATGAGCCGACAGGCAACCTCGACTCCCGCACAAGCAAGCAGGTGCTGTACCGTATGCTGGAAATGTCCAAAAACAGCGGTGTCACGTTCGTTATGGTCACCCACGAGCCGGATCTGGCCGAGTGCGCGGACCGCATTGTGACGATCCTGGACGGCAAGGTCTGCTCCAACGTCGTGCAGGACGAGGAGACGAAGAAGAAAAACCGCGACGCCCTTTTTGCCGATCTGGAAGGGAATCTGGATATTGGCGGGGAGGCAGCGAAGGAACAGAAAAAGTAATAAGCCTTCCCCCTTGGGGGAAGGTGCCCGAGGCCCCGACCGAGGGCGGTTGAGGGGCGTGTTTCCGCCGCGGCCCGCTCACGGAGCCGCCACACAAGCTCTCCCCTCATCAGCCGCCTGCGGGCGGCAGCTTCCCCCCAGGGGGAAGCCTTGGGGTTATAAAATTTGGAGGTACAAACTTACCATGAAACGCCTATTTTCCCTGCTGACCGCCTTTGCTCTGGCGGCGGCGCTGTGTGCGCCGGTTATGGCAGACGACGTCACCACACCGGATGTCACCGCCCCCACCCCCACGCCGACGGCGGCCATTGACACGACCAGCTCCGACGGCGTCTACGTCTCCGCCTACTCCGTCACCGACACCGCGGGCGGCGAGGTCACCACCGTGCAGGTCGGTGATAAGATCAACATCGTGCTCAAGGTCGTGGACCACGCCTCGGCGCGGTACTGCGTCAAGCCGGAGGAGATCTCCGCGCGCATCAACTCCGCCGTGTTCACCTACACCGGCATCGGCGAGATCGGCCAGCTGTTCGACAGCAACGACGACCCCAACGCCACCCGCCTGCAGAACGTCCGCAACGGCTCGGCCTCGCCGGAGGAGGTTGCGGCGAACGCGCAGTATAATTATTACAGCTACGTCATTTTGTTCCGCGACGTCATCTACAACGGCGGCGGCAACACGCTGCCCATCAATCTGTCCTATCTGGACACCGCCAAGCCGCTGCAGCAGTTCAGCGTCACGCTGGGCCAGTGCGTGGACAAGGACCAGACGACCTCGCCCAACCTGCTTGTGCGCACCTCCAGCTACGGCGACAGCGTCACCGCAGGGCAGGCGTTCGACCTCTCCCTCGGCCTCTACGCCACCGACGGCAATGAGAACCTCGACGACGTCATCGTCTCGCTGACGCTGCCCGAGAACATCTCCCTGAACGGCGGCAGCCTGTCCAGCTACCTCGGCACCATCTGCCCCAAGCAGACCCGGGACGTCACGTTCCAGGTCATGCCCGCCTCCGGCTTTACCGGCACAGTGGCCAGCATCACCGTCAACATGACCGGCACCGGCTCTGTCACCGGCAAGGAGGTCAGCGGCACCACGACGATTTCCGTGCCCGTCAGCCAGCCCGACCGCTTTGAGGTCGGCCAGCTCGAGCTGTCCGGCGACACGATCTATGTCGGCGACACCGGCAGCGTCTCCCTCTCCTACGTCAACAAGGGCAAGAACCCTGTCAGCAATCTGGAAGCCCGCCTGACCGGCACGAATCTGGGTGCGGGCGGCTACCAGTACCTCGGCAACCTGGCCGCCGGCACCGAGGGCAGCGTGGACTTTGACATCGTCCCCGATGCCGCGGGCACGGTCAGCGGCATCATCACGCTGAACTACGAGGATGCCTCCGGCAACCCGCAGACCATCTCGAAGGACTTTTCTGTCAGTGCCGAGGAGATGAACATGGACGACTTCAACTATGACCCGTCGATGGACGACACCCAGCCCGAGCAGACCGGTATGCCGGTCTGGGCGTGGGTACTCATCGGTGTCTGCGGCGCAGTGGTCGTGATCGTGGTCATCGTGGTCGTGGTACGCAAGCGCAAAAAGGCCAAGGCACTGGCCGCGCTGGAAGCAGAGGACAGCGATGAAGATCTCTGATGAAATCAGCCTGTCGGCGCGCAACCTGCTGCGCCGCAAGGGCCGCACGGCGCTGACGCTCGTCGGCGTCGTCATCGGCACCTGCATGGTCGTGCTGATGATCTCGCTGGGCATTGCCCAGACCAAAACCAACGAGGAGATGCTGCAAAGCTGGGGCGACCTGACCCAGGTGCAGATCTACGGCTACGGCACGATGGTCGGCAGCGACGGCAAGCCGCTGTATCTGGACGACGCGGCCATCGCCAACATCAAGCAGATCCCCCACGTGGCGGCGGCCACGCCCTACGCGCAGGCGTATAATCTGGAGGGCACCATCACGGCGGGCCGCAATGACCGCTACACGATGGAAATTTACAATTTGATCGGCATCGACCCCACCGCACTGGAGCCGATGGGCTTCGCCCTGCAGAGCGGCAGCTGGCTCACGAACACCCCCGCCAGCGAGAAGGCGGCGAAATTGCAGATTTTGGTCGGCGGGTCCACCGGGTATGAGTTTCAGGACTCGCGCAAGAGCCCCAACAGCCCCAAGCGCTACCGCTGGCAGGGCCAGACCGATGCCAACGGCAAGGAGCTGCCGCCCTTTGTGGACATCGACAAGGATAAGATGACCCTGACCATCCGGACCGGCGAAGGCTCGACCGAAAAATCCCGCAGCTGGGAGCTGGAGGTCGTGGGCGTGCTGGAGCCGGACGGTGCCAAGGGCTACTGGACCCAGAGCGGCGTTGTGCTGCGCATTCAGGACATGAAGATGCTGCAAAAGGTCTACAACGACATGACCAAAACCAAGACCGAGGAAAAGAGCTACGAACAGGTCTACGTCAAGGTCGATGACCTGAAGAACGTCACCGACGTTGAGACGGCCATCCACGACCTGGGCTTCACCAACACCTACTCGATGAACCAGCAGCGCGAGGAGATGCAGCAGCAGGTCATAAAAAGCCAGATGATTTTCGGCGGCATTGCGGCGGTCTCTCTGTTTGTGGCGGCCATCAACATCATCAACACAATGACGATGGCCATCTATGAGCGCACCCGGGAGATCGGCGTCATGAAGGTGCTGGGCTGTGAGCTGGGCAGCATCCGCACGATGTTCCTGCTGGAAAGTTCGACCATCGGGTTTATCGGCGGACTGATCGGCGTAGCGTTCAGCCTGCTGGCCAGCTTTGTGCTGAACAACCTTTCCACAATTTTAGCGGCGTTCGGTCAGGGCGGCGGGTTGGACCTGTCCGGCCTGATGGGCGGCGGGTACTACTACATGGACGGGGGTGGCAGCGCGGCCATTTCGATCATCCCGCCCTGGCTCATGCTGGCGGCGCTGGTATTCGCCACGCTGGTGGGGCTGGTAGCCGGTATCCTGCCCGCAAACAAGGCGGTCAGGATCAGTGCGCTGGAAGCCATCCGGCACGATTAAGCGCTTATATAAAGAACCGAGGCAGTCCCGGGAAAAGGGATCGCCTCGGTTTTTTTGTCGCCGTTCCCGCACCGCCGCGCGGTAGGGGGGCGGGCACTCGTTGATGGGTCAGTCCGTAGGGAGGGGTCTTGACCCCTCCGCGGGCGTTTGCGGACGGCATGGGGCATGCCCGCCGCCGCGCGGCGGGGTGCGGGCACTCGTTGATGGGGCGGTCCGTAGGGAGGGGTCTTGACCCCTCCGTGGGCGTTTACGGACGGCAGGGGGCTTGCCCGCCGCCGCGCGGTAGGGGCCGGGCATGCCCGGCCTAGGGGGTGTCCCGGGGATGGGCGGCGGCAGAAGGTTTCCGGGGCGTCGGGGACGCCGCCCCCTACGTGGGTGGCTGCCCGTTGACGGGCTGCCGCGCGAACTTGCGGCGGGGTGCGGGCACCCCGCCCTACGGATGTAATTCACGTAAGCGCGGTAGGGGCGGCATATATGCCGCCCGCGAGTTTATGTGGGGTGCCGTTCGCCGGTTGTTGTTTTTCTTTCAACATTGGGCTGGCCATACGGTTGAAAATGTATCCTCGTTGCCGGGCATGGACGTTTGATAACCGACTGCATCCCACTTTGTTTTCAGTACGGCTACATCTGTGTTTTTAACAACATTTCGGACTTTTCCACCGCGGGGTTCTACAACTATAGGCAGTTTTCAACATTTTCAACAGGAAAATAAGGTCTGCAGAGAGCCTTTCGCAAAAAGTTCCGCTCATTTTCTGCGAAGCACCGTTATTTTATAGTTTTCCACAGTTTTCACGAGTTTTCCACATGGAAAACCCCGGGAAACGGTGGAAAACCGGTTTTCCTGTGGAAAAGGGGTACCTGTAGGGGTGCCGGGCCGTGGTTACGCCTATATCTTGTTTACAAACGGTTCATTTTTGCCCCATGTATAGCCGGTTGTGAACGGTGGAAAAATAAGAGTTTTCAACATCACTGTGGAAAACGGTGTGGAAAGAGTTTAGTGGGGGAACAGGAGACTGCGGGAGGCCCGTCGAGACCCTTCCGGCCTGCGCTTTGCGCGCATAAAAACCAAAAAGCAGCTGCCCGCACAGGGGCAGCTGCTTTTTTCAACACTGTTGTTTAAAACTCGATCTTACCGAAGGCGAAATCGTCACCGTCGTGGATGCGCTCGGTGGTCTTGGGTGCCATCGGCTTGGCTGCGGGGTCGCGCGGGACATCCGCAAACTCGCGGGCGGGCACGCTGGAGCGCGGGCCGCCGTAGCGCGGGCCGCCGCGGTTGTCGCGGCGGGGACCACCGCCGTAGCGGGGGCCTCTGCCGCCCTCACGCGGGCCGCGGGGGCCGCGTCCGCCGCGGTTGTCACGGCGGGGACCGCGGCCACCGTCACGGCGTCCGCCGCGCTGGTTGCGGGCGTTGTCGCGGTCAGGCAGGTTGCAGGCATCGGGGTCGGTGGAGTACAGCACCACATGGCGGGCCGGGCCGTCGCCCTTGCTCTCGCTGCGCACACCGTCGATCTCGGCGATGGCCGTGTGGATGATGTGGCGCTCGTAGGGGTTCATCGGCTCCATCTCATAGTAGCAGCCCGTGCGGATGACGCGGTCTGCAATGCGCCTGGCAAGGGCAGAGAGGTCGTCCTCGCGCTTGTTGCGGTAGCCGCCGACATCCAGGCCCAGCTTGACGTAAGGGCCCTCCATGCGGTTCACAACGAGGCTGGCGAGGTAGGACAGGGACTCCATCGTCTCGCCGCGGCGTCCGATCAGCGCGCCCATGTGCTCGCCGGAGACCTTCAGGACCGTGGCAGCGCCCTTCTTGACGGCGGTGAAGGTGAAGTTTTCCACACCCATCAGGTTGAAGATCGGGGTCAGGTAGTCAACGGCGGCCTGCAGGCGCGGGTCGGCGTCGATGTCAAGGGGAACCTCGACTTCCTCACCGGGGACGGGGGCCAACTCAGCCTCCTCGACCATATCCTCGACGACCTCCTTCTGGATTTCAGGGGCGGTCTCGTCAGAGATTTCAACAACCTCGGCGGGCTTTGTGGAAACTTCAGCCGGCTTTTCCGCCTCGGGCTCCTCGACCTTCACGAGGACCTTGGCGGGAATGGTCTTAAACAGCTTGCGGGTGGGGAATTCGAGGACTTCGTAGCTTACGTTGATGTCATCACGGTCAACGCCGAGAGCCTCGCAGGCGGCCTGTACGGCGGCCTCAACGGTCTTGGCGCTCATTTCCATACTGCGCATAGGGGGAACCTCCTTCTTATTTCTTATCGTTACGTTCATCACAACGGGGAGCGGGGCGGGCGCATATAGAATGTGCCCCTACGGCGGCAGGGGATACACTCCCTCACAGCCGCCAACGGCGCGGGCGAGCAATGCTCGCCCCTACGGTTGGTGCGTCGTATATTTTAATCCTTATTCAGTGGGGTGGTGCGCTCGTCCTTGTAGAGTTCGGCCTCGCGCTGGCGGGCCATCTCCAGGCGCAGCTTGTTGGCCTCGCCCAGGGTGACCTCTTTTTCGACCTGCTTACCGTTCTGCTCGACGGTGACGGTGCGCTTTTTCTTCTTCTCGGCGCGCTTGGCGGCAAGCTCGGCCTCATACTGGGCCTTGAACTTCTCGGGGCTGTAGATCTTGTAGGTCACGTAGGACTGGAAGATCTGGACCACGTTGGACACGCCGTAGTACAGGGAGAAACCGACGGGGGCATTGAAGCAGAACGTGACGAACATCAGGTTCATGACGAGCATCATGACCTTCATGCTGCCCTGCATCTGGGCATCCATGCCGGAGAGCTTCTGGGTGATGAAGTAGCTGACGAACATCGTGACCGTGGCGATGGCCGGGAAGATGGCGATGGGGGTCAGGTGGAAGCCGGGCACATCGCACATATCCATGCCGAAGAAGGAGGTGTTGAAGTTCTGGATCTCGGCCACAACGCTGGCGGAGATGATGGACGGGTCGATGGACGCGCCGTTGTGGATGGCCTGGATCAGCGCGGTCTGCATCGTGGAGGTGTTGGTCGTTGCCAGGCCGATGGCCTCGCACGCGGCCTTGACGGCCTCATTGCTGACGCCGAAGATGTAGTGTACGGGGTAGTACACAACGCCCAGGAAGCCGAACAGGACCAGCATCGTCAGCAGCATGGGCATGCAGCCGCCCATGGGGTTGTAGCCGTGCTCCTGCTGGAGCTTCATCAGCTCCTCCTGCTGCTTCTGGGGGTTGTTCTTGTACTTCTGCTGGATCTCGGTGATCAGCGGCTGGAACACGGACATCTTGGCCGTGGACTTCTGCTGATGGATGCTCAGGGGGAACAGCAGCAGCTTGAGGATGAGGGTGGCAACGATCATGGTTGCCGCGTAGTTGCCGATGAAGCTGTACAGGATCTTCACCAGCGGGCCGATCAATACGGCCAGGAAATACATAAAAGACATAGCCTTTCCTTCTGCCCCGTCTGCGCCCGGGACCTTTATTTTTATGTAGGTCTCTGCTGCGCAGTGCAAAGACATGAGAGGCGATGTTGAAAAGCCTTCTCCCTTGGGAGAAGGTACCCGAGGCCCCGACCGAGGGCGGATGAGGGGGGAGCTTGCGGAGCTGCACATTCAACCGTTTAACGGGTAATTGTGGAAAACTCTGCCCTCATCAGTCCGCTGCGCGGACAGCTTCCCCCGAGGGGGAAGCCTTTAGTCGCGGCTGCGCGTCAGCCTTCGCTCCGGGTTGACCCACTTTCCCTTTTCGGGTACCGGGTCATAGCCGAATTTTGCAAAGGGCTGGCATCTTAAAAGGCGCCACACCGTTAAAATCAGACCCTTTACAAGGCCGTGTACGGCGAGCGCCTGCATGGCGTATTCACTGCAGGTGGGTATGAACCGGCAGTGATGCCCGAGGTGCGGACTGATATATTTTTTGTAGCCGCGCAAAAGCGCGATGAGAAGGCGGGCGATCATTGCGGGGCCGTCTCGGGCCCGGGGGCCGGGGCGGCCTTGTCGGGCAGACCGGCCTTTGCAAACAGCTTGCCCAGCGTTTTGCTCAGCTGGGTGCTTTTCAGGCGGGGGGTCTGGCCGCGGGCGACCAGGATGATGTCATACCCGCCGATGTTCTGGGCCAGGTGCTCTGACAAAGCGGCGCGCATGACGCGGCGGGCGCGGTTGCGCTGCACGGCATGGCCGACCTTTTTGGTGGCCGTCAGCCCGATGCGGGTATAGCCCAGCCGGTTTTTGGCCACATACAAAACGCAGTGCGGATGCACATAGCTTTTGCCCCGGCCATACACCCGGTTGAACTGCCAGTTTTTATCTAAAGTGCGGTAACGCATAGTAGTATCCTCCCAAGGCTTCTCCCTCGGGAGAAGCTGCCGCCCGCAGGCGGCTGATGAGGGCAAACCTTTCGGTCAAAACCCATTTGCGGGAAATTTCCGGAAGGTTTTCCCTCATCCGTCCGTGGTCGGGGCCACGGACACCTTCCCCAAGGGGAAGGCATTCCTACACATATATTATAATGAATCCCGGCTTCTGTAAAGCCATATTTGAAAAAAGGGCTGCCGATTTTACAATCAGCAACCCTTTTGTTCACTTAATTCTCTGAAGTTATCAGACAGTCAGGCTCTTACGGCCCTTCGCACGGCGGCGGGCGATGACCTTGCGGCCATTCTTGGTAGCCATGCGGTTCAGGAAACCGTGGACGCGGCTGCGCTGACGCTTCTTGGGCTGGAAAGTACGCTTCATTTTTCATTCCTCCTGTTGAAATCCCGGTATGGGCTGTTTGCTCAGGGCTTCGCCCATACACTGGGGCAGCCTTGCAGAGTTAGATTATACGCGATTTACCCCCACTTTGTCAAGGGGGTCTGGGCAGAATTTTTCGCTCCCGCGTCAAAGAATTGGAGCTACAGAGAGTTATCCACTACATTTTGTACTATTTACTGTTGAAAATTGCATCTGTTGTGGAAAACTTTTATTTTTCTTTGCTCCGCGTAAAAATTTTCAACAATTCCGGCGTATAAAAAAATTCCTACTTTATTATATATAGGTGTTGTTTAAAACCCGGTTTTGTGGTATACTGTATTTAGTATTTTTGCGCCCTGTTTGGATATGGGGCGTTTACTTATAACAGGAAGTGGGGAGTATCGAGAATCATGGATTCCTTCAATGATGTAATGGACGCCGTCAAGGCGTACTGCAAAGGACGAGTATCCGATGCATCATACAGAGTTTTCATCCAGGACCTCAATCTGCTGAATTTTGAGGGCACGAACATCATCATCCTGGAGGTTCCCAACGACGTCGTCATGCGGTTTGCGGCGGCGCGCTATGCCGATCTGCTCAAGGAGGCGTTTGCCTCGATCCTCGGCTTTGAGGTGGAGCTGAAATTTGTGCTGGCCGCGCCCGCACCGGACGGCGGCAAGGCTGCCGAGAAGCCGAAGCTGGACGAGAACGACCTGCCCAGCGGGCGGTACGAGTTCACGTTCGAGAACTTCATCAAGGGGCCGTCGAACCAGTTTGCGTTTGCCGCCGCGCAGGCCGTGGCCGCGAACCCCTCCGGCGCGTACAACCCGCTGTTCATCTACGGGCCGTCGGGTCTGGGCAAGACGCACCTGCTGAACGCCATCAAAATTGAGATCCAGAAGAACCACCCGGATTTCAACATTGTTTACGTGGATTGTGAAAAATTCACGAACGAGACGATCACTGCCATCAAGACGGCAACGATGGAGCAGTTCCGCCAGCGCTACCGCAAGGCGGACGTGCTTTTGATCGACGACATCCAGTTCTTGGCCGGCAAGGAGAGCACGCAGGAGGAGTTTTTCCACACCTTCAACACGCTGCACAACGATGGCCGCCAGATCGTCATCGCGTCGGACCGCCCCGCGAAGGAGATCAAATCGCTGGAGGAGCGTCTGCGCACCCGGTTTGAGTGGGGCCTGACCGCCGACATCCAGCCGCCGGATTTTGAAACGCGCGTTGCCATCGTCAAGCGCAAGGCCGAGCTGTTGAATCTGGACCTGCCGAACGACGTGGCCGAGTACATTGCGAACCACTTAAAGCAGAACATCCGCCAGCTGGAGGGCGCGGTCAAAAAGCTGAATGCCTACTATCTGCTGGAGGGCATCGAGCCGTGCATCGGCGTAACGACGACGGCGATCAAGGATACGCTGAACGACAGCCAGCCGATCCCGGTCACGATCGAGAAGATCCTGAACGAGGTCGCGCGCACCTACAATGTGATGCCGTCGGACATCCGCGGCAAGAAGCGCAATGCGAATGTGAGCGCAGCGCGGCAGATGACGATGTACATTATCCGCGAGGTGACCGGCATGAGCATGGAGGCCATCGGGCAGGAGTTCCAGCGCGATCATTCCACGGTGGTGTATTCCATCAAAACGATGGAGGAAAACATCAAGCGCGACCAACACCTGAAAGAGATGTGCAGCGACATCATGAAAAACGTCCGCACCTGAGTTACTTTCTTGAAAGAAAGTAACCAAAGAACTTTAAATAGTTTATCCCGGGGACGGGATTTGGGATGTACTTTACGCAGCATCGCACATTCTCAATCGAACATTTTGAATTTCTTTGGTTCTTTCTTTGTAAAGAAAGAACACCCCGTTTTTCAACAAAGTTTTCAGTTATCAACAGCGCGTATTCCACGGCGCGTGTTGAAAAAAGGAGTTTTCCGGGTTTTCCACAGAAAAGTCCACAGACTGTTCAAAACAATCCACCCGCGATTTTCCGCGGCGCAATCGGGTCCCGCGGAGTTTTCCACGAAACTAACACCCCCTACTACGACTACTACCATAGTTTAATAGTTTTTGCGAACGGAACCGCAAAATACACTTCCTCACACCTACAAACACCGCTCCGGCTGTGGAAAACAGAAGGAGCACCCTTCCTAAAGACCGCTGAACGTTTTTTGCCGAGGCTTTTTTCCAAAAAAGCCGGAGAAAGAGATAAAAACATGAAATTTGAATGCGAAAAAACACTGCTGGCCAGCGCCATCGACGGCGTTTCCCGCGCGATCACGAACCGCGCCGCCATCCCCGTGCTGGAAGGCATCTACATGAAGGCCGAGGGCTTTAACCTGACGCTGACCGGCTACGATATGGAAATGGGCATCACGACCACGATTGAATGCAACGTGCTTGTACCTGGTGAAACTGTACTTGACGCCAAACTGCTGAGCGCCATGGTCAACCGTATGCCTGCGGGCGATGTCTGCATTGAGCTGAACGACGAGGGACAGGCAAAAATCAGCGGTGGTGTGGCAGAATTTGAGATCCCCGCGCTGAACGCCAGCGATTATCCGAGCCTGCCCGTGACCGGCGCCGACAATACGATGACCGTCAAGTGCGGCATGCTGCGCGAGATGATCGAGAAAACCATCTATGCTGTCAGCCAGGACGACAAAAAGCCCGCCCACACCGGCGAGCTGTTCGTCATTGAGCCGGGCAGCCTGACGATTGTGGCCCTGGACGGCTACCGGCTGGCCATTATCCAGCGCGACGTCGAGTGTACCCGCGACATCCGCATCATCATCCCCGCCAAGACACTGCAGGAGCTGCTGAAAATTATGGGCGGCGCGGACGACGACGTGAAGATCGACGCGAACCGCCGCTATGTCGTGTTTACCTCCAACGGCTATACGATCATGAGCCGCCTGATCGAGGGCGACTTCCTCAACTATGAGAGCGTCATCCCGAAGGACAGAAAAACACGTGTTACCGTGGAATGTAAGAACTTCATCGACACGATCGAGCGTGCGTCGCTCATTATTACCGAGCGTTTGAAGAACCCGCTGCGCATCTCCTTTGCCGAGGACCGCGTGACGGTCCGCTGCCAGACGCCGCTGGGCAAGGTCGTGGACGAGTTCGCGCCGGTCTCGATGGAGGGCGACGCGGTTGAAATCGGCTTCAACAACCGGTATCTGCTGGATGCACTGCGCTTTTCGAAGTGTGAGAAGATGGTGCTGGAAATCAACGGCCCCTTAAGCCCCGTCAAGCTCCTGCCCGAGGACGGCAAGGACTTTATCTATCTGGTGCTGCCGGTACGGTTCAAGAACGAGGGGTAAAAACAACGCTGCTCCGTAGGGGCCGGGCATGCCCGGCCCGCAACATAAAAAGGCTTGCCCGTTGCCGGGCAGTTGCCGCAAGGCCGCGGGCCGGACATGTCCGGCCCCTGCCGCTGCAATAGAAGGAATTGTATGGAAAAGATTCGTATCACCACCGAGTTTATCAAGCTGGATGCGCTGCTCAAGTTCGCCGGTCTGTGCGAGACGGGCGGCGAGGCGAAGGAGTTGATCCAGGGCGGGGCCGTTAAGGTCAACGGCGAGGTCTGCACGATGCGCGGCAAAAAGTGCCGCGCAGGGGATACCGTGGAGCTGGACGGCCAGACCGTGCAGATCGCGGAGGGCGCGTAATGCGCTTAACGCACTTAGAAGTAACGGATCACCGCAATATTGCCCACGCAGAGCTGCACCCCGACCCGCACCTGACCGTGCTGTGCGGCCCGAACGGCCAGGGCAAGACGAACCTGCTGGAGGCTATCTGGCTGCTGACCGGCGGCAAGAGCTTCCGCGGGTCAAAGGACGCGGAGCTTATCAGGCGCGGCTGTGACTTTTCGGTCATCGAGGGCGCGTTTGAGACACAGGACGTGGAAAAATCCATCCGCCTGACCGTGGGCAGCAGGCAGAGCCAGCGCCCGGGCCGCACCGGCAAATTAAACGGCGCGGACGTTGGGCGCGCGGCGGCGCTGGCGGGGAACTTTCAGGCCGTCGTCTTTGAGCCGGACCTGCTGGGGCTGGTCAAGGGCGGCCCGGACGGACGGCGGCGGTTTATGGATTCCGCACTGTGCCAGGTCTACCGGCCCTACCTTGTGGCGCTGCGGCGGTACATGCGGCTGACGGCCCAGAAGAACGCCCTGCTGAAAAGCTACGATATTACGCCAAACGGCAATATGCTGCTGGACACCTACGACGAGCAGCTGGCCGAGTACGGTGCGCTCATCATGGAGCACCGCTGCAAGTTTCTGGCGGCGGCGGCTCCCATCGCCGCGCAGAATTATAAGGACATCTCCCGCGGTGCCGAGGTGCTGGCGCTGAACTACCAGATGTGCACCGCGGCCCCCACCGCCGCGGCGCTGACCGAAAAGATGCGGGCCATGCGCAGTGCCGAGCTGCGCGCCGGGTTCTGCCTGGCCGGGCCGCACCGCGAGGATCTGGAAATTTTGCTGGACGGCCAGCCCGCCCGGGTGTTTGGCAGTCAGGGCCAGCAGCGCAGCTGCGTGCTGGCAATGAAGCTGGCCGAGGCGACAGTGGTCGGTGATTTGTTCGGTGAGCACCCGGTTTTGCTGCTGGACGACGTTTTGAGCGAGCTGGACGACGAGCGCCAGACCTACCTTTTGACCCGCATGGGTGAGCACCAGACGATTGTGACCACCTGCGACACCGCCGCTTTTGCGCGTACCAATGGGAAAATTGTGATGGTGAAGGGCGGAGTGGTCGAAGAAGCGTAGGGGCCGGACAGCTCCGGCACGCAGCAGTACGGCAGCTGCCCGCTGATGGGCAATGACGCAGAGTGGAGGGCCGGGCATGCCCGGCCTCTATAGGGAGGTGCAAGATTTGTACTTTCACGCAGGCCAGGACTTTGTCCTGAACACCCGGGATGTGATCGGGGTGTTTGATCTGGACACAGCCGGGGCGTCGCGGCGGACGGAGGAATACTTCCGCCACGCCGAGAGCGAGGGCGCCGTCGTGGACCTCTGCGCCCCCGGCACGCTGCCCAAGAGCTTTCTTGTCACCGATTTCCCCGACGAGACCATTTATATCAGTCAGTTATCGCCCGCCGCGCTGAAAAAAAGAGCGGAGAGGCTGGAATTTTAAATTAGTACGCCCGTAGGGGCCGGACATGTCCGGCCCGCAGCATAAAAATTACCGCCCGATAAAAGGGCAATGACGCAAGGCGGAGGGCCGGGCATGCCCGGCCCCTACATTGCAAAATAAGAGATACCCACCCACAACAGGAGGCTATCATTTCATGGCAGAAGAAATCATCACCGAAACCAACCGCGAGACGGCTACCGACCATGCCTACGGCGGTGCGCAGATCCAGGTCCTGGAGGGTCTGGAGGCTGTGCGCAAGCGCCCCGGCATGTATATCGGCTCCACCGGGCCTTCCGGCCTGCATCATCTGGTCTACGAGATCGTCGATAACGCCATCGACGAGGCACTGGCCGGATACTGCACCCATATTGAAGTGACCATCAAGCCCGGCAACATCATTGAGGTCTCGGACAACGGACGCGGCATCCCCGTGGACATCCAGCCCAAGCTGGGCATCCCGGCTGTGACCGTCGTCTACACCGTGCTGCACGCCGGCGGCAAGTTCGGCGGCGAGGACTCCGGCTATAAAGTGGCCGGCGGCCTGCATGGCGTCGGCGCGTCCGTCGTCAACGCCCTGTCCGAGTGGCTGACCGTCCGCGTGCGCCGCGACGGGGCCGAGTATGAGCAGAGCTTCAAGCGCGGCAAGCCGGACGGCGACCTGAAAAAAATCGGCGCGGCGGCTTCTACCGGAACGACAGTCACCTTTAAGCCCGACCCGGAGATGTTCCAGGAAACAACGCTCTATCGCTATGAAACGCTGCTCAAGCGGCTGCGCGAGGAAGCGTTCCTGAACGCCGGTGTCAAGATCACCCTGACCGACGAGCGCCCCGACGCGGACCGCCCCCAGGACGAGCAGTCCGGCGAGATGCGCACCGAGACGATGTGCTATGAGGGCGGCATCCGCTCCTTCGTCAGCTACCTGTGCGAGCGCCGCGACTTGACGCCGCTGCACCCGCAGGTCATGTATATGAAGGGCGAGGGTCAGGGCGCTGTGGCCGAGGTCGCACTGCAATACTACGACAACAGCTACAACGAGCTGCTTTTGAGCTTTGCCAACAACGTCCACACCCCCGAGGGCGGCACCCACGAGGAGGGCTTTAAGCTGGCCCTGACCCGCGTGCTGAACGAATATGGACGTGCCAAGGGCATTTTGAAGGACAAGGACGAGAACCTGTCCGGCCCCGACGCCCGCGAGGGCATCATTGCCGTCGTCAGCGTGAAATTGCAGGAGGCGCAGTTTGAAGGCCAGACGAAGGCGAAGCTGGGCAACACCTTCATCAAGGGCCTGGTCAACAATGTGGTTTACAAGGCGCTGACCGAGTTCTTTGAGGAGAACCCCGCCGTCGCGAAGGCAATTCTGGAAAAAGCGACCCAGGCCGCCCGCGCCCGCGCCGCCGCCAAGAAGGCCCGCGAGCTGGTGCGCCGCAAGAGCGCGCTGGAATCCAACCGTATGCCCGGCAAGCTGGCCGACTGCCACGAAAAAGACCCCTCCAAGACCGAACTGTTCATCGTGGAGGGCGATTCTGCAGGCGGCTCGGCCAAGATGGGCCGTGACTCCAACATTCAGGCCATCCTGCCTCTGTGGGGCAAGATGCTGAACGTCGAAAAGGCCCGCGCGGACCGCATCTACGGCAACGACAAGCTGATGCCCGTCGTGACCGCGCTGGGCACCGGCATCGGCGACGAGTTTGATATTAGCAAAGTCCGCTACCATAAGATCTTCATCATGGCCGATGCCGATGTGGACGGCTCGCATATCTGCACGCTGATGCTGACCTTCTTCTTCCGCTATATGCGCCCGCTGATCGACCACGGCTATGTCTACGTCGCCCAGCCGCCGCTGTTCAAGCTGCAGAAGGGCCAGACCGTCAAGTACGCCTACAATGACGACGAAATGAAGCTGTTGAGCGCCGAAATGCCCGGCGCGAAGGTCAACCGCTACAAAGGTCTGGGCGAGATGAACCCCGACCAGCTGTGGGAGACCACGATGAACCCCGACAACCGCGTCATCGTGCAGATCAAAATCGAGGATGCCGAGCGTGCGGACGAGGCGTTCAGCATCCTGATGGGCGAGCAGGTCGAGCCGAGACGGCAGTTTATTGAGAAGAACGCAAAGTACGCGAATTTGGATGTGTGATAAATTGCGCACCGCCCATGTAGGGGCCGGGCATGCCCGGCCCGCCGCATAAAAAATACCGCCTGTTTGTGGGTCATACACCATGGATTACAAAATTCTTCGTCCGCGCCAAAATCCCCGTTTGCAAAATTACGATTATAAAACCGCAAATCATTATTTTGTGACGGTATGCACGCATCATAAGCAATGTGTGTTTGGTGCGGCAGGCGAGCCAAACGGCATCGGCCAAATGGCCGCACAGGGGATAACAGCCATACCGGAGCATTTCCCGGAAGTGACCGTGGACGAATATGTGGTCATGCCCAATCATGTGCATGTGATTTTGATTTTTCCGCAGGGCGTAAAAGATTTATCCGCAGTGGTGGGCAGCTATAAGGCGTATGTATCCAAGATGTTCCACATGGAACATCCGGGTGTTCCGTTGTGGCAGCGGTCATTTTATGACCACGTCATCCGGGATGAAGCTGCATATCTGGAAATAAAAAGATATATTCGGGAAAATCCATTGAAATGGAATTTGGATGAATATAACCCCAACGTTTAGCGTAGGGGCCGGGCATGCCCGGCCCGGGACGTAAAAAGAATAACCCCCTTGTGGGCAACCGACGACTGCGATAAAAACAACCGTTATAATCCATAAGAGGGAAGCAAAGGCAAGGTGGAGGGCCGGGCATGCCCGGCCCCTACAGTGCAGTAAGATCAAGTAAGATTGAGTTAAGGTGATACAATGGAAGAAAACATCATCATGGTGCCGGGGTCCGGTACGAAGGTCATTGTGCGCGATGTGAAGCAGGAGATCGAGACGGCGTTCCTTGACTACTCGATGTCTGTTATCGTAGCGCGCGCTCTGCCCGATGTGCGCGACGGCCTGAAGCCCGTCCACCGCCGCATCCTGTACACGATGCACGAGCGCGGCAACGACCCGCAGCACCCCTACCGCAAATCTGCCGATACTGTCGGTGCGGTGCTGGGCTCGTACCACCCGCACGGCGACGCCTCGGTCTATGATGCCATGGTGCGTCTGGCGCAGGATTTCAGCCTGCGTTACCCGCTTGTGGACGGCCAGGGCAACTTCGGCTCCGTGGACGGCGACCCCCCGGCTGCTTACCGTTACACCGAGGCCCGCATGTCCAAGATGGCCTGCGAGATGCTGACCGACATTGAAAAAGACACCATCGACTGGGACCCCAACTTTGACGAGACCAAGAAGGAGCCCCACGTCCTGCCCAGCCGTTTCCCGAACCTGCTCGTCAACGGCAGCCAGGGTATTGCCGTCGGCATGGCGACGAACATCCCGCCCCACAACCTGCGCGAGATCGTCAACGGCATGGTCGCCCTGATGGACGACCCCGAAATCGACCTGGCCGGGCTGATGGAGTACGTCAAGGGCCCCGACTTCCCGACGGGCGGCATCATCATGGGCCGCAGCGGCATCCGCGCTGCTTACGCCACGGGCCGCGGCAAAATCACGCTGCGGGGCCGTGCCGAGATCATCGAGAAAAAGAACGGGCGCTACGAGATCTTGATTTCGGAAATCCCCTACATGGTCAACAAGACCCGCCTGATCGAGTCCATCGCTGACCTTGTCAAGGATAAGCGCATCGAGGGCATCAGCGACCTGAACGACGAGTCCTCGAGCCGCACCGGCATGAAGATCGTCATTGAGATCAAGAAGGACGCGAACCCCCAGGTCGTGCTGAACCAGCTCTACCGCTTCACCCAGCTGCAGGACACCGTCGGCGTCATCATGCTGGCGCTGGACGACGGCGTGCCCAAGATCATGAGCCTGAAAACCATGATGGAGCGCTATATTGAGTTCCAGATGCAGGTCATCCGCCGCCGCACCGCGTTTGAACTGAAGAAGGCAAAGGAGCGCGAGCACATCCTCGAGGGCCTGCACAAGGCCGTTGACATCGTCGATGAGATCATTGCGACGATCCGCGCCTGCAAGGGCGGCTTTGCCGAGGCGCGGCAGGCCGTCATGGACAACTTCGGCTTTGACGAGCTGCAGGCGGACGCCATTGTCAAGCTGCAATTGGGCCGTCTGGCCGGTCTGGAGATCCTCAAAATCGAGCAGGAGTTGGGCGAGCTGCGCGAGGCCATCGCCGATTATGAGGACATTCTGGCCAACGACGAGCACGTCAAGCGCATCGTCAAGACCGACCTGACCGCGCTGGCCGACAAGTACGGCGACGAGCGCCGCACCTCCATCGAGACCGTCTCCGGCGAGGTCGATATTGAGGACCTGATCCCCGAGGAAACCTGCGTCTTTACGCTGACCCATGAGGGCTACATCAAGCGCACGACGCTGGACACCTACCAGGCACAGAACCGCGGCGGACGCGGCGTGCAGGGCATGACCCAGAAGGACGACGACTTTACCGAGGAACTTTTTGTCGGTTCTACGCATGATTATATGCTGTTTATGACGAACCAGGGCCGCGTCTACCGCCTGAAGGGCTATCAGGTGCCCGAGGGCAGCCGCACGGCCAAGGGCAGCCATATTGTGAACCTGCTGCAGCTGCAGGAGGGCGAGAAGGTCACGCTGATGCTGCAGCAGAAGGCCGGTGTGGACGAGGACAACACCTACGCCACGATGGTGACGAAGCAGGGTCTCATCAAGCGCACGCCGCTGTCCCAGTTCCGCAACATCCGCAAGATGGGCCTGATCGCCATCGCGCTGAACGAGGGCGACAGTCTGGTGTGGAGCCACCTGACCAAGGGTGACGACGAGATCATTGTTGCCACCCACGACGGCGCGGCCATCCGCTTTACCGAGGACGGCGCCCGCTCGATGGGCCGTACCGGCCACGGCGTCCGCGTCATCAAGCTGCGCGAGGGCGACTATGTCGTCGGTGCAGGCGTCTGCCGCCCGGGTGCGAACGTGCTGACCATCAGCGAGGAGGGCAAGGGCCGCCGCAGCCGCATTGACGACTACCGCATCACGAAGCGCGGCGGCTTGGGCATCCGCAACTACTCTAACGGCAACGTGGCGGGCATCAAGATCGTGGATGACACCGACGATCTGATCCTCATCAGCCAGAACGGCATTCTGATCAGAATCCATGCGGCGGACATCAACGTCCAGAGCCGCTACGGCAGCGGTGTCCGCGTCATGCGCCTGGTCGAGGACGACAAGGTGGCCGTGGTCGCCCGCGTGGACCGCGACAACGACGCCGAGACCGCAAAAATCGAGGATACCGGCGAGACCGACCCGACCCCCGAGGAGCTGGCGGCCATTGAGGCCGAGGAGCTGGCGCAGGAGGCCGCGGAGGACGCAGCCCCCGAGAACGACACCGAAGAATAAACCAATACAGGGGAGAGGCCGCGGGTCGGCCTCTCCTTTTTGGTGGATTTGTAGGGAGGGGGCTTGACCGCTCCGGGAAGTTTGCCATGCCTTTCACGGGCACGGAGGGGTCAAGACCCCTCCCTACAAGCATTTGAAATTTTTTAGCCGAAGCCTTTTTTATAAAAAAGGCTGGAAAAACACCGCGTATTCATGGTATTCTAAAGTATTCCCATCACAAAAAAGGAGCGCTCCACATGGAACATCTGCACACAACGATCTGCGCACTGGCGACGCCACCGGGCGAGGGCGGCATTGCCACCGTCCGCGTGTCCGGGCCGGACGCCTACGGCATCGTCGGCAAAATCTTTGCGCCGGTGCGGCAAGGGAAAAGCGTGGCCGACGCGAAGGGCTACACCGCCATGCTGGGCCACTACCTGCTGCACGGGGCCGAGATGGACGAGTGCGTGGCGCTGTTTTTCCGCGCACCGCACTCCTACACCGGCGAGGACGTTATTGAGCTGTCCGTCCACGGCGGCACGGCCATGGCGGACGGTTTGTTAGAAGCGCTCATCACCGCGGGCTGCGCGCCTGCCGGACCGGGGGAGTTCACCCGCCGCGCACTGGAAAACGGGCGGATGTCGCTGACGCAGGCCGAGGCCGTGATGGAGGTCATTGCGGCGAACGGGCGGCAGGGGGCTGCGCTGGCAAAATCCGCGCTGGACGGGCGGCTGGCAAAGCGCATCGGTAAGATACAGACCGCGCTGCAAACGCTGAACGCCCACCTGACCGCCTGGGTCGATTACCCCGAGGAGGACGTGCCCGAGTTGTCCGACGCGGCGTTTGTCGGGACGCTGACCGAGCAAAAGGCCGCGCTGGACGCGCTGATCTCCGGTTACAGCGCGGGCGCGGTGCTGCGCCATGGCGTGGACTGTGTGCTGCTGGGGCGGCCCAACGTGGGCAAAAGCACGCTGTTGAACCTGCTGGCCGGGTTTGACCGTGCCATTGTCACGCCCGTGGCCGGTACGACCCGCGATATTGTGGAGCAGGCCGTGCAGCTGGGCAGCGTGCGGCTGAACCTGTTTGACACCGCCGGTGTGCGGGAGGTGGGCGCGGACGGCGACGCCATCGAGGCCGAGGGCATCCGCCGCAGCTGGCGCAAGCTCGACGAGGCCGGGCTGGTGCTGGCCGTGTTCGACGCCGCACAGCCGTTGTCTGATGATGATTTGGAGCTGGCCCGCAGATGCCAGGGCCGCCCGGCCATCGCGGTTTTGAATAAGCAGGACCTGGCGGGGGAGACGGATGTTCCACGTGGAACATTGGAGCCGTATTTTAAGAAGATCGTCCCGATGTGTGCGCGGGATGCCGTCGGCCTGCAGGCCCTGACGGATGCGGTTGCGGATTTGTTAGGCACAGCGCAGCTGGACCCGGAGGCTGCGCAGTTGTGCAGTGCCCGCCAATTGGCCGCCGCGACCCGCGCGAGAGATGCGCTGGCGGAAGCGATTGCGGCGCGGCAGAACGGCTTTGGGCTTGATGCCGCCGCGGTGTGTTTGACGGACGCCTTGCAGGCGCTGTTTGATTTGACAGGAGAAAACGCCAGCGACGCAACGATAGAGGAAGTTTTTGAGACGTTCTGCGTGGGCAAGTAAGTAAAAAATGACGGAGCCTTCTCCCCTTGGGGGAGAAGGTGTCCGCGGCCCCGCCCGCGGACGGATGAGGGGAGAGCCTGCGGAGGTTGCCCGTTAAAAGGGAGGCTACGCGAACTCCGCCCTCATCAGCCGCCTGCGGGCGGCAGCTTCAGTCTACGCGCGAAGAGCCGCCTTCGGCGGTTGCGCTCCGACACGCGCCTGCGGGCGCAGCCCCTCGGGGGAAGCCTTTAGAGCTGACAGGAGCCTTCTCCCCCTGGGGGAGAAGGTGTCCGCGGCCCCGCCCGCGGACGGATGAGGGGAGAGCCTGCGGAGGTTGCCCGTTAAAAGGGAGGCTACGCAAACTCCGCCCTCATCAGCCGCCTGCGGGCGGCAGCTTCCCCCGAAGGGGAAGCCTTTAAGGAGACAGCCATGAAAGGGATTAAAACCCATGACCCGCTGCGCACTAATGCACAAAAACTGCGCAGAAAAATGACCCCGCAGGAGAGACGCTTGTGGTACGACTTTCTGAAAAACCTGCCGCAGACCGTTTACCGCCAGAAAATAATTGGCAATTTTATAGTTGATTTCTATATTTCATCGTGTAAACTGGTAATAGAGCTGGACGGCGCACAGCACACCGAACTGCAGGCCGTCGAGTACGATGCACAGCGCACCGCCTACCTGCAAAGCATCGGCTGCCGGGTGCTGCGCTACGCCAACAATGCAGTGGACACAAATTTCGCGGGTGTCTGTGAGGACATCCTGCACAATATAGGGTAAGAGGGAACGTATATGGACAAACTGGGAACCTACGACGTCATCGTCATCGGTGCGGGGCATGCGGGGATCGAGGCGGCGCATGCGGCGGCACGGCTGGGGGCAAGGACCGCGGTGTTTACGCTGTCGCTGGATTTCATCGGCAATATGCCGTGCAACCCGTCCATCGGCGGCACGGCCAAGGGGCATCTTGTGCGGGAGGTCGATGCGCTCGGCGGGCTGATGGGTCTGGCCGCAGACGCCACCTACCTGCAAAGCCGGATGCTCAACCGCGGCAAAGGCCCCGCCGTACACAGTCTGCGCGTGCAGACAGACCGCAAGCGCTACCACATCTGGATGAAGCACGCGCTGGAGCAAACCGCCAACCTCGACATCCACCAGGGCGAGATCGTCGGCGTGGACGTGCAGGACGGCAAGGTCTGCGGCGTGTTCACGAACCTGCACGGCTACTACGCCTGCAAGGCCGTCGTCATTGCCACCGGCACCAACCTGGGCGGGCGCATCTTTGTGGGGGATGCCCACTATGACAGCGGCCCCGACGGCACCCACGCCGCCACCGCGCTGACCCGGTGCCTTGTGGCGAACGGCTTCACGCTGCGCCGCTTCAAGACCGGCACGCCCGCCCGCGTCCACCGCCGCAGCATCGACTTCTCGAAGCTCGAATGCCAGCCCGGAGACCCCGACGCCGAGCTGCAGCCGTTCAGCTTTATGACCCGCGTGCCGATGCACAACAAGGTCAACTGCTATATCGCCTACACGAACCCCGCGACCCATAAGGTCATTCTCGACAACCTGCACCGCTCGCCGCTCTACGGCGGCGACATTCAGGGCGTCGGCCCGCGGTATTGCCCGTCCATTGAGGACAAGGTCGTCCGCTTTAAAGAGAAGGAGCGCCACCCGGTCTTTGTGGAGCCCTGCGGCGAGGACACCGAGGAAATGTACCTGCAGGGTCTCTCGTCCAGCCTGCCCGAGGCCGTGCAGAACGAGATGTACCGCACGATTGCCGGGTTTGAGCATCTCGAAATCATGCGCCCGGCCTACGCCATCGAGTATGACTGCGTGGACCCCACGACGCTCAAGCCCACGCTGGAAAGCAAGGTCGTGGGCGGCATCTACGGCGCGGGGCAGTTCAACGGCACGTCCGGCTATGAGGAGGCCGCTGCGCAGGGCTTGCTGGCGGGTCTGAACGCCGCCCGCCACGCGCTGGGCAGGGAAGAGCTTGTGCTGGCGCGGCACACAAGCTACCTCGGCACGCTGGTGGACGACCTTGTCACGAAGGGCGTCATGGACCCCTACCGCATGATGACGAGCCGCAGCGAGTA
>ERZ506764.814-NODE-814-length-22799-cov-5.147687_pt1 | contig 22799 bp, 12 predicted proteins | sample MGYA00513041_ERZ506764 | MGnify/ENA metagenome assembly ERZ506764
TACCTGAGAAGCCTCGGCCTTGCTTTTATATTCTCTCGGATAGGCCCACATTAAGACAGGTAATGGACCGTCCTTCGCTTTATCATATCCGGCAGGGAGGTATACGGTCGCTGTTAGATCCAAACCATCCGCACGTTTATACTTGATCTTTTGTTTACTAACGTTTGCCATGGCCGGATATGGATTGGCGAAATGAGTCAATTGAGCGAATTTTTTCTTTCTCAAGTCACGAGAGCAGAGATTCGCCGGTTCTGTAATGGATTGCCGTGAAGTGATCAATTGCAGCTTTTCCGGATTCGCTACCTTTAGGATGGTCTCATAATATCCGTCCTCGCAGCGCCAAAGTTCTGTGTTCTTTTTTGTTTTTAAATTGTAACGGCTAAGGTAAGGCATATCCCCTTTAGGAGAGGCACCTTGGGCAAGCATCAATAACTCATTGTGGGCTTTATTGATATAAACGATATATTTACCATACGCATTTTTAACCGTAAGTGGATTTCCCGGATTGTTGTAATTATCGTCGGTGGATACATCGAATAATAGAACCGGAGACTCAGAAGAGCAAGGCTTAAAAGTAAATGTCCTGTTTTTTCGAGTCTCCCGGGAAGTCTCGATCAATAAAGCGAAAGCATCGTCATTCCACAGGATGTTGCGGAAACGTTTCTCTGTCTTTGCGACTTCCTGTTTCTCGCTGTTGAACGGATAGCTTATTTGGTAGATAATATCCATGAAATCGGTCTTGTTTTGCTTAGGATCTCCTTTATCTTGCGCTTCCGCCCAGTAAACGGTAGCCGGTTGATCCGATCTCCATCCGAATTGGCGGGGATAAGGCGAGGTCGTGTCATATCCCATCGGTATATTAATGGTTGGATTATCCGCTAACGTATAAATGGAATTACCTTGTAAGTCGATAACCTCGAACTTTTGTGGAAAGTTATATACCGGTACTTGATAGGAATACGGACGATGGACTGTCGCGATAAGTAGCAAAGATTTATCCGGGGATAATGAAAGTGTACTGCCGTAGATTGCCGGTTTTCCGATCTCGTACACAATGCCCTCTTTTATACGTACCAATTGGGAGGTGAAGTAATAGTCGAATAATTGCTCGTCGTACGGATTTTTCAGCAAGTCTTGATAGGTACGAGCGGGCATCACCTTTCCAGTACTTTCTTGAATGATGGGCCCGGATGGGACTGTGGGTTTCTCCGGTGCCTTCCCCCTGTTTTCTGGAACCATAAGCGTAATAAACTCATTGTCGCTAATCCATAAGATCTCCGCTCCACTTGTCGCGTTGATTTTACGGGTACTTACTTTCTGAGCTACGGGCTGTTCCGGGGTACAGTTATAAAGATATACGCCATTCGCCTCTTCCACGAATAGAGCTACCTTATTGGATGAAGGAGAGAATGAGGCTTCTGTGATTACTGCGTTGTCAGGAATTCCTTCTATCTTGATTTCTTCTTGAGTAGCGATGTTCATTAAACTGGCACCCGTATATTCGGCTTGCCGGCTCGTATTGAATGTTTCGGGACTGATACGCATTCCCGCTAATTTAAGCTCCGGTTGCGCAAGCTTGGCGATAGACCGGTACGGGGAACGCTCTAACTGGAGTGCCCACTGATTGTTATCACTAATTCGGATGATAGGAGAAAGCTTGGCCAAGGCCACTTCCTCGATAACTGCAGGAGGACGTTGATAATGTGTTTCTTGCGCTATTCCAGGACATATAAGCGCTAAAGAGAGCAGAGCTGAAAATAAATGATTTGTTTTCATAAATAGTGATATAAGAAATCCCCAAAGATAACCTGTTAAAGTATACTTTGGGGATTGTGATTAATGTAAGTTAACGTAAAAAGAGTGTTAATAGTTCTTTTCGATCAAGTCGTTGAAATCTGTTTCCTTTTTTGGAATCTCGAAGATCCAGCCATCAGCATTCGGATCCTTGTGCAAGAAACCACAGAAAGTAGCGTCAAAATTAGAACCGGTTCTATCCAATGGCAAACCTAGACGTTTCAAGTCGAACCAACGGAAACCTTCGCCCCAAAGTTCGATACGGCGATGTGTCATGATCTCATCCGCTAGTTTTGCGCCTGTGTTACCCAAATCCTTGTACTCTGGATCACGTTCTTTCAACAAGGCTTGCAAATATTCCTTTGCTTTTGCGTCTTGATTGGAACGAGCGAAAGCCTCGGCTGCTGTCAAGTACATTTCGCTGATACGCATGAAGGCAAAATCACCTACAGCATCAGCTGTAGAGCGTGCCGTGAACTTGCGGTTCTGATAAACACGCTGGTTGTAAGAAGTTGCGGGTACTTCTGCCTTTCCTGTCGGATCCCACCATTGACGGCGAAGATCGGTTGGCGACATTAAGTCGTAAGTACTTTGGCTGATACATTTGATACCTGTGCGGATAGAGCTGGAGTTGAAGTTCCAAGACATATACGCATAGAAAGAGTAGAAATAAACTGTTTGGTCATTCTGCGTCATAGCGGCATACATAGCCTCTTTCGTAGCGGAAGTGATATTAGCGAAACCATTCATCAATTCAGACTGAGACATGATCTTACAGCCATCTTTCTCTGCTTCATTGATAGAATTCACTGCGGCCGTAGCTGCGTCTGCGTATTTCTGTTGAGTCAGAAGAGCACGTGCTTTCAATCCGTAAACCGATGCTAGGCTATAATGATTCTTATCATTTGGCTCATAGTCTGCCAATAAGTTCAACGCTTCGTCTAAGTCCCCGTGAATCTTCGTGTACACCTCTTCTACCGTATTACGTGCCATAGGCTCGATTTCCGGACTCGTACGATAAGGAACTCCCGGTTGAGAGTTGTCCTGTCCGTTACGATATGGTTTCGCATAATATTGTACTAGATTGAAATGACTCCATGCACGAATTGCCAAACACTCGCCCTTGATATGGTTCGCAAGCGCTTTTTCGCTATCTGTGAGTTTTGACTCATCGCTAAAGTTATCATTCAACGCTTTCAAGATGTTGTTTGCATTCAAAATGAACTTATAATAAGTTTCCCACTCACCGGAGTTGTACGAACTTGTTGCGTTCGTTGGATAACTCCAGTTTAAGAAACCTTGATGCCAAGTCTGCGTGTCCCATGTCAAATCATCAGCCAACGCTTCTCGACCGATGATGAAACCGGGCTCACCTCCCAAACCTTGGTTGCCTAAGTCTTGAGATACCATCTTACGATGAATACCGTTCAGTGCAAGATAAAGATTGTCGAGCGAAGTGGATACTGTCGTGAATGAAACGTTCTCGGTTGGGATTGTATCCATATAATCGCTGGAACAGCTTGTGCCGACCAGAGAGCCACTTAGAAGCAGTCCTGCTGCGATGTGTTTGAATAATTGTATATTTTTCATATCTTTTCCTTTGTTTGATGTATTATGAATTTAGAACGATACATTTAAACCGATCGTAAAGTTCTTAGCCGGCATATATTCATTGTAAGATACTCCGGCATAGTTAGCTTGCGGATTCAGACCTTGACGGGCTTTCAACATGAATAAGTTCTCTGCGCTGACATTGACGCGTGCACTCTTGATGTTGATAACGTTTAGGATAGACTTAGGCAAGTTGTAAGCCAAAGTTACAGTACGCAAGTTCAAGTAATTTGCGTTTGTCAACCAACGTGTAGAATAGGATTGTCCGATGCTAGTCGCATGACCTGAGTTATTGTCCAAACGAGGTACATCTGTGATCTGGCCCGGAGTTGTCCATGCGTTATGTAGATCCGGTGACACCGCATAACCGAACTCACCTACATCCATCAATCCTCTATAACTCGAGTCAAGCACCTTACCTCCTAATGAATAAGAGAATACGGTAGAAAGGTCGAATGCCTTATAGCTCAAATTGATATTGAAACCACCATATACTTTCGGAACGGCAGAACCACTGAAATCATATTTCGCATAGCTATAAGAGTTTGTCAATACTTGACCATCTTTCTCTACAAGTGTCTTTTTTACCGCATCTTTAATATTACCATTCGCATCGGTGTTGTTTTCGGCATCAAAGATATACAATCCATCTCCGTTATCAGGATTAACACCCCACCATTGACGTAACCAGAACTCATAGATTGAATGTCCCTCCATCAATTTCTTAGAGTCTTTGATGATACCATCTTTCCGGTTGGCATCAGGCAGACGAGTCACCTTATTATTGATGAATGTAGCGTTTGCGCCGACTGATAATTTCCAATCTTTTGATTTTAATACTTGGTAGTTTAAGTCGATTTCCACACCTTGGTTACGAACTTTACCAATGTTTTGTACGATCTTTTCGACACCACTGGATAACGGCTGGCTAACATTGAATAACAAGTCTCTGGAGGCCTTACGGAAGAACTCGACCGTACCATTTAAGCGACCGAACAATCCGAATTCTAAAGCGACGTCGGTAGAAACCTGTGTCTCCCATTTCAAATTATTGTTTGCCATAGTCGGGAAGTAGAGACCTGCTTCCGAACCGTTGTTGATACCCAAATTATACAAGGTTTGATAAGGATAGTAATCCTGTTGTGTGTCATCATCTGTATAATAGATGGCATCGTTTCCGGTTTCACCGTAGGATGCTCTCAGTTTCAAATTGTCCACCCAAGTCAAGTTTTCCATGAAATCTTCTTGGCTGATACGCCAAGATGCTCCGAATGACCAGAAGTTACCCCAACGGTTATCCTTGCTAAAGCGAGAGGAACCGTCACGACGATACGAGGCTGTTACATAATATTTATCATCGAAATCATAGTTCAAACGAGCGAAGTATCCTTCTTTCTTATATTCGCGTGTGTAAGACTCCATTGAGCTTACGTTTACGAAGTTACCATACTCGTATGTTCCGGAAACGATCTCGTTGGTCTTCATTCCATAGTTATGTTGGAAGCGGTAGCTATAGTTCTCATGGCCTAACAAAGCTTCGATGTTATGTTTACCAAAAGTCTTTGTGTAATTGATCAATTGGTTGAAAGTCTGGGTCAAGTAGTTTCTATTTCGGATGTTCAAACGTCCCGGTCCTGCGGTTCCGTCACCTACCTCTGGGTTCTCATATACTCTACGGCGTTCATCCTTATTGTCAAATGCGTAGTTCACTGTTAAGTTCAATCCTTCGATCGGAGTGATCGTTACATAAGTACGGGCACTAGAGTTTGTGGTAGACATCAAGCGATCGTTCCACAGGGCCTCAGCGATACCGTCGCGTCCATTGCTGGAGATACGGGCTCCTTCATAATCATAGGTATATAAAGCCGGATCAGTAACTACGTTTCCTTCTTTATCCAAATAAGCCCCTGTCTCAATATCATGCTTATGTACCGGATAGATCGGTGCCATAGAACGAATGAAACGAGATAAGTTACCATAACCAGCGGAGTTGCTAGAAGTAGAAGTAGAATAATTGGAATTTGTGCGACTTAAACCTAAATTCAATCCACTCTTGAACCATTTCACTGGATAGATATTATAGTTCAAGCGTGCGTTGTAACGCTCAAAGTCTGTCTTAATCATATATCCCTTATCATTCAGATAGCCTATGGAAGCATATGTGTCGCTCTTTTCTGTTTTTGTATTGTAGCTTACATTATATTCTTGGCGATGTCCGGTACGGTAAGCGGCATCTTCCCAATCAAGGTCCTCACCCCATTTTAAAGCCGAGGCTGATGGATTCAATAAACCGTCTGTGCCCACGATTGCGTCATTGGCGATTCCTACGAAAGGATTATATTTTAATTTGTTGATAATATCTTTAGAAGCATTAGCGGCAGCGTCGGCAGCACTTTGTCCGAGTGACATATTTGCGTTTCTCAACATTTGCCATTGCAAAGGATAATAATCGTATACACCTACTTTTGCGTAATCGTTATAAGCTCTGCTAGACCAACCTTGTGAGATACTCAAGGTAACACCTGCGCCACTGCTGGTAGAACCTTTCTTGGTCGTGATCAAAACCACACCGTTACCTGCGCTAGATCCATACAAAGATGTAGAAGCGGCATCTTTTAAAATTGTCATTGATTCGATATCAGATGGGCTGATAGAAGAGATATCACCACTGAAGATGGCGCCATCCACTACATATAAAGGAGCATTATCCGCGTTTACAGAACCAAAACCACGGATCGTTACCTTGGCAGCTTCTCCCGGTTGTCCGATAGAGGAAGTCATTTGTACTCCGGAAGTGTTTCCTTCCAATGCGGAGAGGGCGTTACTCAATGGACGTTTGTCCATCAAAGCGGCACCCACCGTGGATGCGGAACCTGTAAAAGAACTTTTCTTTGCGGTACCATAAGCTACGACAACAACTTCATCTATAGCTTGAGAATCTGAAGAAAGAACAATTCTCATGTTTTGCTGAGCTGTAGTTTCTTGAGTCCGTAAACCTACATAAGAAATAATTAGCTTAGCATCTTTCTGAGTTTCTAACTCAAATTTACCATCTAAATCGGTAATGGTTCCAATAGTGGTTCCTTTTACTACGATGGATGCACCTATAACAGGCTCCCCATCATCTTCATTAATCACTACACCGGTCACCTTCATTTGCTGGGCGACCATACACTGCACTCCCAGAAAGAATGAGAGTAGTACAAGCGTTAATTTGTGCTTCATAGAATGAATTTGTTTGTTAATTAGACACACATTATTTTTTCAAGAGACCATAGTTTGCACAGAACTACAGTTAAAATACTTATCAAAAAAATGTACACACCAAGACTCCTGAAAATCACAGCCGCAAATATACTAATTTTTATTATAAAAAAGCAAACTGTTATAAAATATTCTAAAACTAATATAATATTGATTGATATTGCCAAATTCAATTTAGTTGTACTGGGGATCTTATTGCATTATGATAGCTGGCAGGAGGGTTTTTGGTCTTAGCTATCTATTTGTTAATTATGCTATTAAACATAGTTCTGTGCAGACTAAATGCCTTAATGGATGCTGAAAGGGAAGATGTCCATAAAGGATATCTTCCCTTAAACTTTGTGTGTATAATGAAAAAAATGAAGTATTAATTAACGTTTATAAACGGATAGGGTTACCATTATAGAAATCTAGAATCTTCGTACGGAAGATAAAATCATATTTGGCCTGTGCCTGTTCCGCTAGACTTTGCGCGTATTTTGTTTTAGCCTCATTAAATTCAAAGACAGTGCTTTTACCTGCGTTGTAACGCTCTTGGGCATAATTGAACGCTTCCTTGCTCGCCGTGACGGATTTGTCGGAAGCCGTATATTTCTCTTGGGAAGCCGTTGCGTTGTAGTACGCTTGCTGGATTTCCTTGTATAATGTTTTCTTTGTATTTTCCATCAGCAATTCCCGGTTGATAATGTTGATCCTTGCGGTACGAACGCTATTGCGTACTTGGAAGCGGTTGAAAAGTGGAATGCTCAATGAGAATCCGACGATCTTTTGCCCATTCTGCTTAAACTGCTCGCTAAAGGAACGAGTATCGGCAAATTCACCTCCGGAAGTAGAATGATAATATCCATTGCTGTAACTAGCCCCGAAATTTAACTTGGGGTAATAGCCCGCTTGCGCGACACGCAACATTTTCTTTTGGCTCTCTAGCAAATACTGTTGTTCCTTGATCTGAGGCTTGAACGTAACCGCATGATCGTAAATGTTTTCCGGAGGTAGGATACTGCTCATATTATCAGCCACAGCATCTTCAATTACAGGAGTCTGTATATCGAAATTCCGGTCGCTTCGCTCTAGTTCCAGACTTTGCGCAAGATCCAATAAAGCGAGGTTCACATTGTTTTGCGACTCGGTAAGCGTGACCTCATCTTTCGCTAATTGGGCCTTGATATCATACAGTTGGGAAAGAGGCACCTTTCCGGCGTTCACCATGGCCTCCGTTTTATTCACCTGCTCCTTGTCCAGTTCCACTTGCAGTCGCGCTATTTTCAGCAGCTCTTTATTATAAAGTACTTGCAGGTAGTAGGAAGCTATATTGATGGATAGGTCTTCTCTCGCCTTATTCAAGTTCTCGATAGACGCTTTTAGATCAAGTTTGCGGGCGGCGATATCGTTCGGTATTTTTAACCCGTCAAATAAAGGCATGTCCAGATTGATCCCCAATGTGGAATTGGCGGCGTTCTGGTCTACGATCACCCCGGATTTAGACGTGGAGCGTCCGAACTGGAAGCTCTGTCCAAGACTGCCGTTTAGGGCCGGGAGCCAACTGTATTTGCTGGTATGTAAGTCTACCTTTCGGCTTTCCTGTTCCTGCTCCTTTTGCTTTAAGTCGATATTATGCTCGATGGCATATTGGATGCACTCCTCCAGACTCCATTGCTTCACCGCATCCTGAGCGAAAACATAGTTTCCGGACAGGAGGGAAGCGATTGCCAGTATATATAAGTTTCTTCTCATCATACAATCTTTCTTTTATTTCTTATTCGGGTCAATAGCTGCGCCCCGGACTTTATCGGTCGCGGCCAGTCCTTCTTGAATCTCGATCTTGATACCGTCGGACAGACCTACCTTTACAGGATGCTTCTCGAAGACTTGTTCCGGTTGCTCTTGTTTAACTAACTGAACGAATGCGGAATCCCCTTGGAACTCAACCGTACTTTCCGGGATCGTAAGCACGTCTTCCGCACGTTTTAGCACGATCTCGGCGTTGGCGCTATATCCCGCACGGATGAAAGCATCTTCGGGGATCGTTACGGCCGCCTTGATCTCAAATTGAATAGCTCCATTCTTGTCTACTCCCTTGGGCGATACATATTCCAGCAAAGCGTCGAATGAACGGCTTTCCATGGCGCCGACGGTCAATTTGATCGGCATTCCCTCGTGGATGCGTCCGATCTCGGTCTCGTCTACGTTTCCTTTGAAGATCATGTCGTTCATATTGGCTACGGTAGCGATCGTCGTACCATCATTGAAATTATTCGCTTGAATAACCGAGTTACCTACTTTAACGGGGATGTCCAAGATCATACCGGTAATGGTACTACGGATTTGGGTCGTACTGGCTACGCTGGAGTTCTTGGCTATACCGTCGCGGATGATCTCCAAGGCACTTTGCGCGTTATCCTTTTCCTCCACGGCTTTCAGGTAGTTCGCTTTGGAAAGGTCGAAATCTTCTTGGGCGATAACACCTTGCTTAAATAATTGCGTATCCCGCTTATAAGTCTCTTCCACTTGCTTTAAAGAGATATTGGCAAGGTTCACACGCGATTCGGCGCTGTTGAGCTGTACCATCTCGGGGATTACCTTGATAATGGCGATAATCTCTCCCGCTTGGACCATCTGCCCCGCTTCTTTCTTCAGCTCGGAGATGATACCGGAAATCTGCGGCTTGATCTCCACCTCGAAACGAGGCTCTACGTTTCCGGTAGCGACCGTCTTGGTTTCCACATCCCCTTTTTCTGGGGTTACGATCTCATAAACGGTGATGACCGGTTGCGCTTTCTTCCATAAGAAATAGAATGTACCGATTACCGCTGCTCCCACAAGTACTAATAAGATGATACGCAGGATCTTTTTTACAATGCGATTCTTCATGATTATATAGTTTTATTAATTGACAATTGTTGTTTATTCTTCTCGTATGGCATCTATCGCCTTGATCTGCATAGCTCGCCATGCGGGGATCAGCCCGGCCAGCAGACCGCTGAATAATAAGATCACCGTGGCCGCTACCGCGATCTGGATGCTTACCTCCGGATGCTCCATCATGGTTCCGTTGGAAGCCGGCTGGGCACTCATGATCTTATCTACCAGATCGAGCAGGAATACCCCGGCGCTTAACCCCAACAAACCCGCTAAGGCTGTAAGTAGCAGACTCTCGCTCATGATCTGCGAGATGATGTTCCAAGGTTTCGCTCCGATAGCCCTGCGTACGCCGATTTCCCGGGTACGCTCCTTAACTGTTACCATCATGATATTACTTACACCGATGATACCCGCCAATAACGTACCCATACCCACGAGCCAGATCAAGATGTCGATACCGATAAATAGCATATTGAAGGTCTCGAACTGAGCCGCCAAGTTGATCACCGTCACGGCCTGCGGGTCGGTAGGAGAGATCTGGTTCTGGCTCTTTACAATATCCTTGATCTGCGTGATCACCGGATCGATCTTATAGCCGGGTTTGGCGCTCACGCACAAGAAGTGAATGATATCCCCTTGGTTCAGCGTCTGTTGCATGGTGCTGAAAGGGAGGAATACGCTTTCCTCGGCCCGTCCGCCGATATTGACGCTAGAAGCTCGTTGCTTCGTGACGCCTACCACTTGGTAGTAAATCCCGTTTACCCGGATATATTTCCCGCAGGGATCACTTCCCTTGAACAATACCTCGTTCACCTTAGCGCCGATCAAGCAAACCTTACGTTTCTCGATCTCGTCGATCTCGTTTAGTAACCGTCCGTAATAAAGCTGCTGGGTCTCGATCTTGAAATAATCGGGCTGCACGCCTTTTACGTTATAAGTACCGCTTAATTGGCCGAAAACGATATTCTTGTCCGAGCGATTTCCCCAGATGATGGGGGAGACGGCCTCGATGTCCTTCACCTGTTTCCGGATGCTCTCCACGTCCCGGTTTCGCATGTCCCATTGACGCCCCTTGTTAAAGCCTTTGTACGATTCGCTGGTCCGGTCGGAGAAAAAGAAGGCGGAGTTCGTGGCGAATCCGTTGATATTCGAGAACATAGCGTTCTTCATCCCGTTTCCGGCTCCCAATAGAATCACCAACATCAAGATTCCCCAGAATACGCCGAAGCAGGTCAACAAGCTGCGTGTCTTGTTTCGGGTGATCGTCACCCATATCTCTACCCATCTGTCTATGTCAAACATGGTTCTTTTCTTTTTTATGATTATTCCGTTCTCATGGCTTCGATAGCCGTGACTTTCACCGCTTTGCGTGCCGGGAAATAACCCGCCAATACACCGGCCGCGATGATCAAGACCGTAGCGGAGCTAGCTATCGCCAGATTGACGGTCGGGTTACGGAAGACCGTCGTGTCTTCTCCGATATTCCCACCGGACTGGGCTCCGGCTTGGGCCATTTCCATCGCGTGATTGATTAGCTCCGTGAGCCCGATCCCCATGATCATCCCGACATAGCCGAAAACGGCTGTTACGAGGATGGACTCGGCGATTACTAATGCCAAGATCGAGCCGGGTTTAGCTCCCAATGCCTTGCGTATGCCGAACTCCCGGGTCCGTTCCCGTACGGTGATCAGCATGATGTTGCTAACTCCCACGATTCCTGCCATCAACGTTCCGATACCGATAATCCAGATAAACAAGGTAATCCCGTTCATTATATTATTCCACATCAAGAACTCATTCGCCATGTTCCACATACCGATAGCGTTCTTGTCTGTCGGGTCGAATTGGTGGCGGCGTGCCATCCATTCCCGGAAACTTTCCTCGAAAGCCTCATTCTCCTCTTCGGTAGTCACCCCTTTCAAGGTAAACGTTAGCGATCCGAAACCGTATCCTTTATTATATAGCAATTGGGCTACGGAGAATGGGATGTAAGCGGGAGCGTTATTACTTTTGTCATCATCGTTGTACACGCCGACTACTTGATACATCATATTCCCGCATTTCACGTATTTACCCAGCGGCTTCTCGTCACGAAACAAGACCTCCGCCATACGGGGACTGATCACGATCACCTTTCTTCGGTCCCTCATGTCCTGCTCATTGATGAAGCGGCCGTTATGCGTCTCTACATTCACGTAATTGATCGGGGCATGATCCGGATATACGCCATTGGTTTGTCCCGTCACATATTCCTCGTTGTAAGTGATCGTGTCATTGTGGGAGATAGTAGCCGAGCAAAGATCCACCTCCTTGAAGTCTCTCTTCAAGGCGCCTAGGTCCTCTTCCTTGAAACTGATGCTGCGGTTGGATTGCATACCTTTCCAAGGCTTGGTGGTATAGCGTGTCCATACCTCGACCCGGTTGGTAGACATATTCCTGAAGTTGTACATGATGCCATTGCGCAACCCGTTTCCCGCCCCCAGTAACACGATCAACATGAAAATACCCCATGAGACCGAGAAGCCGGTCAAGAAGGTACGGAGCTTATTCTTTTTGATGGTGCTCCATATTTCCCTGAAATTATCAAAGTCAAACATGATTCTCTTCTTTTTCGATACGTTCAATCAACCCGTCCTTTACCCGGATAATCCGGTCTGTAGCCTCCGCTACGGAGGGTTCGTGGGTAACGATCACCATGGTCATCCCTTCTAGGTTTACCTTGCGTAGTAGTTCCATTACCTCCACGGTCGTTTTGCTATCCAACGCTCCGGTCGGCTCGTCGGCCAATATGACTTGAGGTTTCGCTATCAAGGCCCGGGCGATCGCTACCCGTTGCTTCTGTCCACCGGACATCTCATTCGGCATATGCTCCGCCCAATCTTTCAATCCCACCATGTCCAAGTATTCCAGTGCCATGGCATTCCTCTTTTTCCGGCTGACCCCTTGATAATAGAGTGGGAGGGCGACGTTCTCCATGGCGTTCTTGAATGAGATTAAGTTAAAAGATTGAAAAATGAAGCCGATCATTCGGTTCCGGAGCTCGGCGGCACGACTTTCGCTGAGATTCTGAATCAACTGCCCGTTTAATTGATAGGTGCCCGTGTCGTACGTATCTAATATCCCTAAGATATTCAATAAGGTTGACTTACCGGAACCGGAGGCTCCCATGATGGATACCATCTCTCCCTTCTCTATATCTAGGTCGATACCTTTCAAAACGTGCAATGGGGCTCCATTAAAGTACGTTTTGTTTATTCCTCTCAGTTGAATCATCATATTATGTAGTTACTTTAATATATTAGACGTACAGTTTGCTAAATAAGTTACACTGTTGGTGAACACTTTTATCATTTGGTTACAAATATATGCTTTACTAAGATACCTTGTATCGCAAGGTACTTATAATTATGTAATATTAACAAAAGGTTTTGATCGAAAAGGTTTAGCTCTACCATCTATATCTATTAGCTTGTACGTGCGGTAACTTTACGTGCCGGTACTATATGTATACATCTTCTACCATCCGTTGGACGATCATGCACCAATTGGTAGACGATCATCCAACAGTTGGTGCATGATCGTCCAACAACTGATAGATAATGAATCTCTCTGCTTCTTCCACTTAATAGATAAAGAAAAAAGCCCTAGGCTATCTTTATCTAAACCCTTACCTTTGCGGCGAAATTCAAATAGCAGAAAGATTTATGGTAACAATTGGTACGCCCAAATCGGCTACGGCAACTAAAGTCGTGCTTTGTGGCTCGGGCGAATTGGGGAAAGAGTTTGTAATAGAGTTGCAGCGTTATGGCGTGGAGGTAATCGCCTTGGATAAGTATCCGGACGCTCCGGCCATGCAAGTGGCGCATCGTTCCTATGTGGTCTCCATGCTGGATGGCGATGCCTTGCGGGAGATCATCGAGAAAGAGAAACCGGATTATATCGTGCCGGAGGTGGAGGCGATCGCTACCCGTACCTTGATGGAACTGGAGGAAGAGGGATACCATGTGATTCCTACCGCCCGTGCCACTTGGCTGACGATGAACCGTGAGGGAATCCGCCGCTTGGCGGCCGAGGAACTGGGCTTGCCTACCTCGCCGTATCGTTTCGCCGAGACCGAGGAGGAATTTAAGGAAGCGGTGAAGGTAATCGGTATGCCTTGCGTGGTGAAGCCGATCATGAGCTCGAGCGGACACGGACAGAGCGTGGTTCGTGAGGAAAAGGATATCGATCGTGCTTGGCAGTACGCCCAAGAAGGCGGACGTGCTGGAGCGGGTAAGGTGATCGTGGAAGGTTTCGTGGATTTCGACTATGAGATTACCCAGCTGACGGTTCGGCATATCGGAGGAACGTCTTTCTTGGAACCCGTAGGACATGTTCAGGTGGACGGTGATTACCGGGAGTCTTGGCAACCGCAAGCCATGAGCCTTGCCGCTAAAGCGAAAGCCCGTGAGATCGCCGGTAAGATCACCGAGGCTTTAGGCGGACGTGGTATTTTCGGCGTGGAATTATTCATTAAAGGAGACGATGTCATATTCAGCGAGGTTTCCCCCCGTCCGCACGATACCGGAATGGTGACGATGATTACGCAAGATTTGTCTCAATTCGCTTTGCACGCCCGTGCGGTGCTTGGCTTGCCGATCCCTAATATCGTGTTTCATGGAGCGGGAGCTTCCCGTGCCGTCGTAGTGGAAGGGGACAGTGACCGGTTGTCTTTGGGGAATCTGGATAAGGTCTTGGAACAACCCGATACGCAGATGCGTTTCTTTGGAAAACCGGAAGTTCATGGACATCGCCGTATGGCCGTCTTGCTGGCTCGTGGTTTGGATGTGACGGAGGCAAGGGAGAAGACCGGAGTGATGATGGAGCGGTTAGATGTTAAATTGTGATGCTTCCTAGGATAAATGAACGTTTTGGTGTGTGTTGTGAATAAAATGTGAATATTTACAGACCTATTTTTCTATCAAAATAGTTTATTTTTGTCTCAAGTTTTTAAAGAGACATTTGATAATCTATAAACGCAGATTACATATGTTTGTTTCACTAAAGAGTGAAATCTGATTGCCGAAAGTTTGTACTTATTTTATGAATACGACAAATGGAAATATGGGCGTTGATTTGAAACGCTCTATTTCTATTCTCGGTGAAGATAAAAGAGTGAGCAAACAGATCAATAGCTAAGGGTGGGTAGATTTAACCAAACAGACATCCTTATCTCCTTTCACCCACCCTAGCTATTGTTCTTATTTTACATGGATTCCTTTTGTATTTCTCATTGTTTCCATCACGGCATGAGTGTCTACTTGGACCTTTTCTTGTATAAACTCCGGGAGGTTGTAAGTCCACAACAAGTCTTTATAATATTTTACGGGATTTCTTTGTGGCAGGAGGAATGGTTTATGGGCCGTGCCTTTATCATCGATATAGCTAAAGAACGGGCGTGTGTATAATCCATCCAACCTGCGACTGCTAAATACCAGCCAACGATTGTTGTGGCTCCATGAATGGTAGCTTTCTCCTTCGGTACTGTTCGCCTCGCTCAGCGGGTACGTCTTTCCGTCGGATAGGCGGATCATATATAATTCGGCGTCTTTATGCCAAACCCCGAAACCGCCATATTCCTGTAGGGTAAAAGCCAGATATTTACCATCCGGTGAGATTCTAGGGAAGGATACGCTTTTGTGGTTGGCCCGGCCATTGTATAAAGTATCTACTTGCTGGCCTAGAGTGCGGGTTTCCGGGTCAAAGCCGACACGGCATAGACTGTAGGTCATTTGTCTGAAATTCTTAGAAATAGAATCTACGGCGGCGGTCGAACTGAAATAGAGGCTCTTCCCGTCGGGAGAGAACGCTGGGAATATTTGCCATGCGTCTTTGGAATTTAACGCTTCGCAAGAGAATACCTCGTTCTTCTTCACGTCGTAGATCACGATATCGGAGTTATGATCCAATACTTCCAGCGTATTGGGATTATTGATGAAGAAGTTTTGGTAGGTATCGCATACGGTGGCCGCCAGATAGTTACTATTCGGATGCCAATACATGTAGACAAAGTTTGAGACGGTCTCGGGAGTCTTTGTATTTAGCTTGGTGATTTTCTTTCCATCAATCAGTACGGAACCGGCGTGTTTACCTCGCATATGGAAAATCATTTTATCCGGGTTCCCGGAGGAAAACGTGTGGCAGTTTACGCAGTTATAGTCGGTTAGGCTATTCTCATAAATCACGCTTTGGTCATAATTTTCCAAGTTTCGTTGATGGATACCCATCCTGTTCCACATATCATTGCTCAAGGCTAATAACCGATAGGCTATATATTTATCAATGGAATCATTTACGATGTCCATATGAAAAGGCGTATAGGCGTTCCATTCGCCCTGTATGCGTTTAGCGATGGTCAATTCTATTTGGTTTCCGGCATTCTCTTTCAATAAGGCTTTCCATCTCTTTTGTGGGATCTCAAAGAGCCCCTCATCGCTATAGACTTGGAGTTGAGTCTTTTCCCCTTTAATGATAAGGCAGTGCTCACTGCTATCGGCGATAGAGAAATTGAGCGGGGCGATGTTCACAGGGATGGTCACATCCTTGTAATCCGGATAAATGGCGATTTCCTTGTTTAGACTCTTGGCGATCTGTACGTCGCTTTTGGAGCATGAAACCATCAAGGCGATGAGAAAAAGGAAAAGATATCGGTTTGTATTTGTGTAAGTCTGTCTTTCCATATGTGTTTTATTTAGAGAGTATCAAATAGTACCAGAAAGTAGGTTGATAGTCGGCTATTCCAGTCGCTACATTTTGTCGGGCATGCCTTAGTCCCAATACACGTTGCTTGAATATCGAGAACTCGGACAGGACTTTATCGGTTACCCCATACTTGCGGCAATATTCCGGATCATGCTCCGCATAAGAGATCACGGCTTGTTGCAAGGGTTCGGGTAATGCGGGGAGTACTTCCGTCCCACTGAATCTTTCAACAAACGTTTTTATAGCGGGCAGGTCTTTCGATAATAATAACGTACCGATCGTATAATCCAATGCGGCTTTATTCAGGGGATTCTCTTCCAATATAATCATCAGGTTATCAAACAATCCGATTATATTGGCGAAAAGGTCTTTGTCGCTGGATAGGCTTTTTCTTTTTGTACCTAATTCCGGGTCACTCTCCACCGCTTGGTCATTATATAAGAACTTTCGTTGCGAGGAGGCCCATCCGTGATAGGCCCATGTCTTTTCCAATAAGGATATAAACTTCTCGGCCGCGGGATACTGTCCGTATATCAAATGGGATTTTATTAATAATTTAGTCATGACGGGACTGCCGTATGTAATTCCTACCGAGGTACCAAAAGCGAAATTGTATGCCAAGGACGTGATTCCTACATGGTAGTATATCTGGCTGAACAGGAAACTTTCCTCTATATGCGCTTGATACTTTGAGACCAAAGATTGTATTCCGCTTTGCGGATATTTGAATAAATCAGTCTGCATGACCCCCTTATGCGATAAGGCAAGGTTTAAGCAATTTAGGTGTAAGTAGTTATTATAGTTCAGATCGGTGGACGAGATTATGGCGTCCCATTGCTCGGTATCTATATAATGAAACATTTGCATCAACGTATAGAAATCTTTATTCCTCTGTTGAAGAGCCGTTTGCGTATAATACATACCGGATAAGGCAAGTAATGCTACGGCTACTAAAGCTTTTAAATAGGTTTTTATGTGATCTAAGTAACGTGATAGGAAGAATAGAAGCATAACGAGTAGCGCTACTTGCCAAGAGAAGCCGTAGAATGGTTCCAGCTCAATGAAATACTCTACGTAATCTTTCATCCAAAATACATAGTCATAATCGGGTTTACTGCCCCCTAGAACGCATAGAGAACCTACGATAAGCAGCAGGATCAACGGGATGAAGCTTGCGTACCAGCGTTCGCTTTTTTGTAATACATCAAATAGTAAGCTGCTAAGGGCGAATAATATAGCTACAGATCCCATCGTGTAAAACAATCCGGTCGCCAGCAAGCAACCGATTAAGGTGCGGTAGGTCCAATTAAATTTTCGTGCCCCGTAACTGTACAGGCTAAGAGCCAATGACCAAAATAACATGGCTATCAGCCCTTCATAATGATAGCTATCTTTCATTAGGTAAAGATATTGGAATAAGATGGGGAGAAAGGCCAAGGGCAGAAGATACAATGCTGGATGTATCTTTCGTAAGGTCAGCCAGAATAACCAACCGGAGATTCCACCGATCAATGCAGTCACCAGCGATCCGATCAGCGGCACCTTGAAGAACTGTATAATAAATTGGGAACAAATCGTAGCCAATCCTCCAATTGTCTTAAGTATATTCAATACATATTCACTATTGAATAGGAAGATCTGCTGTTGTTCCCGGTAGAAGAAGGTTGCTTCTTGAGTGGCTTGTAAATGTAACCCCAGAAGGCAGGTGCACAATAAGAGCAGAAGAATAGGTATGATCTTTTTGCTTGAATTATTCATGTTCTTTTTACTTTATGTATGTTTCCCAGATTCGATCTATTTATGATAAGTAACGTCAACCCCCTTGCTTTCTTTGGCAAGTTTGCTGATTTTCCGTATGTTAGATGATACTTTTCCTGTGATAAATTCAGGTATGTTATATGATTTCATGAACCGGTGGTAGAAATCCGTATCTTCCTGTGGTAATAGGAACGGTTTGGAGGCATTTCCGCTCTCGTCGATATAGGCGAAATAAGGTCGGGTATATAATCCGTCGATTCGTCGGCTGCTGAAAACGATCCATCGGTTGTTGCTACTCCACGAATGATAACTCTCCGTGTCTGTGCTGTTCGCGTTTCGTAAGGGATGGAAAAAACCACTCTCGATATCCAGAAGATATAAATCAGCGTCTTTATGCCAGATAGAGAAGTTCCCGTAGCCCGATAAGGTGAATAACAAGAATTTCCCGTCGGGAGAGACACGGGGAAAAGAGACACTTTTTCCATTCTCTCGTACATTATATAATGTGTCTATCTTTGATCCGAAACTCCTTGTTACCGGATCAAACGCTATGGAGCAAAGATTATACTTTACCTCCGAATACTCGTGGGGCATCGAACGTGCCTCGGCGGTACAGAAATAAAGCGTTCTTCCGTCGGGGGAAAAGGTAGGGAATGTCTCAAAAGCCTCTTTCGTACGAATAGCGGGAGTACTGATGATCTCATGTTTCTCGGTATCGTACACCACTACATCCGATTGGCTATCGAAAACCTCGACCCTGTTTTTGTCATTGGAATGAAAGCTCTGGCTCGTTTGGTTTACCGAGAATGCCACGTATTTCCCGGAGGGATGCCAAGAGGGATAAACCAAGGGGGAAATTGTTTGCTCCGTTTTCGTATTTAATTTTTCTATTTTATCTCCGTCTATCAAATAAGTCCCGGCGTATTTATCTCTCATGTGGAATAACATCTTGTTGGGGTTTTGCATACAAAATGAATGGCAATTCATGCAATTTTGTCCACTGTGTTTATTTTCCATAATGGGACTTTGTTCGTAGGTTTCCAGGCTCCGTTGGTAAATACCCATCTGGTTCCAAAGTTCATATCCGGGCTCTATCAGACGGTAGGCTAGATAGGAATCCATAGGTTCCTGTGCGATAAACAACGAGAATTCCGGATAGCTCAGCCATTCCTTATCCTTAGCATAAAGTTTTACTTGTATCGTTTTGCCTGTCGCTTTCCTAAGTAGCTTTTTCCAGTTGGCGGCAGGAATATGGAATTGCCCCTTTTTTTCTTTCACCTGCAACTTCACTTCCTCAAAACAGAAAACAGCGAACGCTTCCGTATGTGCATTCTGTATTTTAAAATTCAGGGGAGCGATATTATTCGGTATCGTTACATCTGCGTAATCTGGGTATAATATCGGTTTCTCAGAGGTTTCCTTGCTTACCGGAACCGTGTCTGAACATGAAAATATCCCCAGTACGATAAAACATACACATATAATATATAGATAGTGCTTTTTCATGGCAATGAATCATTTAAGAAGGTAATAAGACCAATAGGTGTCTCCAAAAGAGTTTTTTATCAATTGGGGTAGCTGTGGGTTATTCCGGTTCTGCAATACAAGATTCCTGTAACCTGTGAATTTCCGGATGACATTTTCGGACACGTTGAACCGTCTCCAATAATCCGAGTCTTTCTCGGCTAGTAAAATAACCGCTTCTTGGAAACTCGTCGGAAGGGAAGGAAGTGTAGATGTACCGTAATATTTCTCAATGAATGTCTGGAAAGATTTCATATCCTTGGATAAAAGATAGATGGCTCCGACAAATTGGATGGGAATCTGATTCTCCGGGTTTTGTTCTGCCCGGATCAATAAATCATGTTCTAACCCGTTTACACCGGAAAGGTTGTTACGAAGGGGAAGTCCTTTTCGTTTAATCCCCAGTACCGGATCTTCTTCTATGGCTTTATCATTATATAGAAATTCCCTATGTCGTTTTGCCCAGTCGTGATAAGCGTAAGTCTTCTCTAATATATCGATGTACTTCTCTGCGATTGGATATGTACCGTAAATCAAGTTGGTTTGGACTAGACGTTGTAGGTTCCGGGGATTACCGGCCCCAATCACGGTGACATATCCTTCAAATGCCATCTCTTGCGATAAGGCGATTTCTCCAAGCGTAAAATAGGCGTCGCTAAGTAAGGTCGATACGGAAGAAGTCTTATTCCAAGAGGCTAATAATCCTTGAGGCCCGTGTTGATCGAACGCAAACATCCGGTTTCCTAACTCGCCTTTCTCAGCAAGGGCGTTGTTTAGGTAAGTCAAGTATAAGTAATTCTTGATCGGACCTTGGCAGTTCCGGATGATTTGATCCCATTGTCCGTTTCGGGCATAATAATCTAGTTCCTTTAGTTGATAAGATTTTTGATCATTATATCTTGGTATCCCGAACCTGCAAAGTGCGAGAATTATGATAAGTTGTACGGAGATCTCTATCCAATCTCTCTTTTTCGAAGTGCCTTTAGGCCATGTAAATGCGAAGATCAGCGAAAGCGGCAAACTGACCCAGGAAAAATATATGACATTCGGAGCTTGTAAGATCGGATGATAATAGGCATCCGGTAGGAACGCGAAATGATAATCGGTAATGACTGTCGCCCATACGCAACTGGTCGCTATGAGTGTAAACTCGATGGGGATCACCAAGAAGACAACTCCTTGTTTGAATTGGCCGAATAATTCCTTGATGAATGCGCAGACCGTGAATAATCCGGCTATAGGCCCTCCTATCCAGAAAAGTAGAGGTGTGATAAGTAGGGCCGTAAATAATCGGAATCGAAAGTTATTGATCCGTATCCACCCATTCAAACAAAGTAGGCAAATTAAAAAGGCCACTGTTCCTTGTAGTAAGTAATTGAAATCGTATTGAGCCAATAATAAGGATAAGACGGGGAGTAAGTAAATCAGATACAACTCTTTTTCCGGGGTGATTTGTCTTACGACAGCCCTCATGGTAAGCCCTATGCCAGTGAGCAATGCGGCAAAGATAAAGGGACCGAGATAAGGGGTGATAAAAAATTGTGTCAAAAATTCCCCGATGACCGAAGATAAACCTCCCGGATAACTGATTTTATCCGCAAGATAGTCTCCGGAAAATTGGAATAGTTGAAGCTGCTCGATATAAAAGAAATGAAACTTGCTGGTTATTTGCAAGAAAACCCCTAATATGGCAAACAGTATCAAACCGAAGAGTATTTGTTTATATCTCATGGCTAGAGTATACGTTTCATTATGATTTAAAGTCAAACAAAGATATGTATTTAAAATGAAAAAAGCGAATAAGCATTCGCTTTTCGCTTTTGTGAGGGGGTAACCACACATATCACATGCCTGGTTACCCGATATTAATGTTAACCCACTTGTTTATTTCCAATTTTCATTTTGAACCAAGAGGCCGTCCATCTTTTGAATCTCATTCAATGGAATAGGCAATACGCACCATTTTGCGTTGTAAACGCTATTCGCATATTTCAATAAGAATTTCTTTTCATAAGAAGCGTAGCTGTTCAACTCATCGGCGATGATACCCCAGCGAGCCAAATCATACCAGCGGTGACCTTCAAGAGCCATCTCAATCTTACGTTCCCAACGTAACGCTTGCGTCGCAGATGCTTTGGAAGCGAATTGAGAATCGGGATATAAGCCGATACGGTAGTTAGCCGCGGCATTCGATAGAGTCTTTCCGTTTACCTTGTCCTCTAATACATATGAGGATGTAGTCTCTGCCATACCATTATTCGGATCGGCAGCCTTTACATATCCGTTGGCGGCACGGGCACGGACTTGATTGATATATTTACCGGCCTCCTTATGGTTGCCTGTTTCAATCAATGCCTCGGCGTACCATAGTAATACGTCTGCATAACGGATCAGGTGGAAGTTCTTCGCAGAAGAGTTCGTTACTGTTACGATAGACAAGCTACCCTTGTCTGCCTTACGCGGGATGTTCTTCTTGTTCAGGTACAAGCCACCATTACTATAATCGCGTACCCAACCATCCAAAGATGAAGGAACTGTCCAATCCCAGAACGGAGTATTGAAACGTCCGGTTGAAACATCCAGACGCGGGTCGGTGTAAACCGTTAGATCCGTATGAGGAATGTTGTTTGCGTCTAGCGTCGTAAGCGCAGGGCTGTTTTTATACTGACCATCCATCATCGGCAGACCGTTTGCGTCAACGATATGTGAGTTTACCAAATCGTTGGAGGGCTGATAGAATCCCCAACCTCCTGTACCTAACGCACCGTTAAAACCGATGTGCCATGGTCCGTTGATACTGGAAGTTTCTTCCACAGTACCAGTGATTGCCATTTGGATATCAAATACAGACTCGCCAGTCCAATCGGCTTCACCTGCGATGTGAAGCTCCTCATATGTGTCAGCCAATTTGTATTTTGTGCCGTTATTGTCTTTACCGTTCGCCATGACTTCCTCCAAAAGGCTCTTGACCTCAGTCCAACGGTTTTGTGAGCCGTTCTTTCCATCGTATGGAGAAGATTGATACATTTTTACTTTTGCCAATAAGGCACCTGCGGCCCATTTGTTTATACGCCCCTTGTCGGTAGTCCAGCGATCTGGAAGATTGTCGTACGCAAATTGTAAGTCATCGATGATCTTATCCCAAATATAAATGTAGTTACCACTCTCGTCTACATTAGAAACCTGCGGGTTTACGTTCTCTTGCATAGCCAGATCGTCCACGTAAGGAACAGCGGCAGATCGGA
>ERZ506764.815-NODE-815-length-22780-cov-5.226447_pt1 | contig 22780 bp, 12 predicted proteins | sample MGYA00513041_ERZ506764 | MGnify/ENA metagenome assembly ERZ506764
GTGCGCGGCAGCGATGGCCGGAGGGGCTTTGCCCGTGAATGGGCGGCAGCTTTGCCTTCCTCCAAGTGGGGGAAGGTGGCCCCGCAGGGCCGGATGAGGGATGAGCTTGCGAAAAGCAGAGCGCGAACGGGGAATCACCGCAGGGCTGCCCCTCATCCGCCCTCGGGCGGGGCCTCGGGCACCTTCCCCCAAGGGGGGAAGGCTGACAACGTGAACCTGCGAGTCGGTAAAAAAGAAGGGTATCTGTCGCATGAACGGCAGATACCCTTTTTTTATTTTGCTTACAGGTAATTTTTCAGGTCGCTCTTGTTCGTGGCGCAGCGCTCGGCGGCCTCGCGGGTGATGCGGCCTGTGCTGACAAGGCGGGCCAGGTCGGCGTTCAGGCTGTGCATACCAAGGGCCGCACCGGATTGCAGGATGCTCGGGATCTGGTAGCACTTGCCCTCGCGGATCAGGTTTGCGACGGCGTCGGTGCCCACCAGAATCTCCGTGGCGGCGCAGCGGCCCTTGCCGACGGCCAGCGGCAGCAGCTGCTGGGTGATGACGCCGCGCAGCACAGAGGCCAGCTGGCCGCGGATCTGGTTCTGCGCACCGGCAGGGCAGACGTCGATGATGCGGTCGATCGTCTGCGCCGCGCCGATGGTGTGCAGCGTGCTCATGACAAGGTGTCCGGTCTCGGCAGCCGTGACGGCAGCGGAAATCGTCTCATAGTCGCGCATCTCGCCGACGAGGATGACGTCGGGGTCCTCACGCAGGGCGCTGCGCAGCGCCGAAGCAAAGCTGCGCACATCGGCGCCGACCTCGCGCTGGTGGATCAGCGAGCAGCGGCCCTGATAGACGTACTCGATGGGGTCCTCAATCGTGATGATGTGGTCGCTGCGCGTCTTATTGATGTGGTCAATCATGGCGGCCAGCGTGGTGGATTTGCCGCTGCCCGTGGGGCCGGTGACCAGGATCAGGCCGCGCGGCTCGTCGGCCAGCTTTGTCAGAACGGGCGGCATGGCCAGCTCCTCCAAGGTTGGGATGGAGTCGTTCAGCAGGCGCAGTGTGGCTGCGGCCCTGCCCTGCTGGTAAAAGACGTTCACACGGCTGCGGGTACCGTCGGGCGCGACAAGCGCAAAGTCTGCGTCGATGCGCTCCGATGTGATGGCCTCGCGGTGGGCCTCGTCCATCAGGCTCAAAATCAGCGAGCGCGTCTCTGCCGCCGAAAGCTGGACCGGTGCCTCCGCCAGATGCCCGTCGATGCGGAACATCAGCGGCAGCCCCTCGGAAATATGAATATCGCTGGCCTTGCTGTTCCGCGCCAGCGCGGTGAGCTCATGAATCTGCATGGTGTACCTCGTTTTTCAGAAAAGAGGGTGGTGGCGGAAGGCTCTCTCCCCCAGTCGCTTCGCGACAGCCCCCTCGCAGAGGGGGCCAAGTCGCCTTGCCTCCCTCTGCGAGGGAGGTGGCGAGCCTGCGAGCCGGAGGGAGAGAACCCTGCGGTCAGCTGCTGCTTTCCTGTTTACTCCTCATAGAACGTGATCTTCAGCAGCTCCTCGGGGGTGGTTTCGCCCTCGCGGACGAGCTGCAGGGCGGCCTCGCGCAGGCTCGTCATGCCCTGGCTGCGGCGGGCGGCCTCGGTCAGCTGTGCCTGCGTTGCCCCGGCAGAAATCAGTTCGCGCAGCTCACGGTTGATGATGACCAGCTCGTGGATGGCGATACGCCCGCGGTAGCCCGTGCCGTTGCACTGGGTACAGCCCGTGCCGCGGCGCACAAACGGAATGTCAGGCCCTAAATAGGTGCGCTCCTCCGCCGTGACCGGCATCTGCTTGGCGCAGTGCGGGCAGACGCGGCGCATCAGACGCTGAGCCACGAGGCCCGCGACGGAGTTTGCGATCATGTACCGCTCGACACCCATATCCTCCAAACGGACAATGGACGACAGTGCGTCGTTTGTGTGCAGCGTTGAGAAAACCATGTGGCCCGTGATGGCCGCACGCACCGAGATGGACGCTGTCTCGGCGTCGCGCGTCTCGCCGACCATGATGACGTCGGGGTCCTGGCGCAGCAGGGCGCGCAGACCGCTCTCAAACGTCAGGCCGGCAATGTTGTTGACCTGCGTCTGGTTGATGCGGGCCAGGTTGCGCTCCACGGGGTCCTCGATCGTCGAGACGTTGACCTGCCGCTCGGCAATCGTCTGCAGGACCATGTACAGCGTCGTCGTTTTGCCGGAGCCTGTCGGTCCGGTCAGGTAGACGATGCCGTTCGGGCGGTTCAGCAGCGGCAGAAAGCGCTTGTAGGTCTCGTCGTTCATGCCGAAATGGCTGGCATTTTTGATGTAGGTGTTGCTGGACAGAATACGCAGAACGGCCTTCTCGCCAAAGACCGTCGGCAGGATCGAAACGCGGACGTTGACGTCGGGGCCGGCCTCGAGGCGTGCGCGGAAGTGGCCGTCCTGCGGGATGCGGTGCTCGGCAATGTCAAGGTTCGACATGATTTTGATACGCGCGATCAGCGGCTGGTGCAAAGCACGCTGCAGCGTCACATAATCAATAATGACGCCGTCGATGCGCATACGGACCTTCGTCTCGCCCTCGAACGGCTCGATGTGAATATCCGATGCCGTCGTCGTGACGGCACGCTGCACGAGGCTGTTCAGCAGACGGATGATGGGCGCGTCGAGATCGCCGCCCTCGGCAGTCATGTCGATGGCCAGATCCTCGGTCTGGGCGGCGGCCATGTCGCTGTCGTTGGCGGTGCGGGCCGCCTTGCGGGCACTGACCTCGGCGTAATAGTAGCGGATGGCGCGGCGCAGCGGCTCCAGCTCGGCCAGCACGATCTCCGGTTCGAGGCCGGTCAGCTGGCGGATGTCCTCAAGGGCGTAGTAGTTCAGCGGGTCGTTGGCGGCAATCGTCAGCGCGCGCGGACTCTGCGCAATCGGCAGCATATCGTACTTCTGCGCAAGCTCCTGCGGGACCTTCTCAACGGCGGTCACATCGACGTTGGTGTGCTCGATGTCGATCATTGTAAGCTGGAGGCGCTGGGCCAGTGCCTCCAGGACCTGACGCTCATTGACGTAGCCAAGCTCCTGCAAAGCCTGGCCGACGCGCAGGTCGCGGTGCTCTTTCTGGTAGGCAAGGGCGGTGTTCAGCTGGTCGGGCGTGATATAGCCGAACTCGATCAGAACGTCGCCGAGGCGGATGTTTTTCACGGCTGTACGCCTCCTTTGTCACAGAGGATCACGTTCAGGGATACATTGAACGCCGTGGCCGTCACGGCGCTGCCGTCGGTGTCGGCGAAGCTGCGGGTATCGATGGAAAAGGATACAAGCTGTACGGACGGGTAGTTCGCGGCCATGTCGTCCAGCATCGAAAGAAAATCACTGTCCTCGCCCGTGCAGCAGAAGCTGACCGCCACGCTGCGGTAATAGCCCGGCTGGTCATAGTCCGGGATGAGGTCGGAGGCTAAGATCTGCTGCAAAATGGCGTTGCCCTGGGCCGTCGTGCCGGCGGTGTCAGCGGTGATGCTGTCGTCGTCACTGTCGTCGTCACCGGCAAAGACGGACGCGGCTGCGCTGGGGGCAGCGCTCTGTCCGGCGTTCTCACTGGCGGTATAATAGGTAAGGCTCTGGGTCACGGGCTCGCCGATGGTCAGCGAGTCGGGCTGTAAATTGTGGTTCAGCTCCAGGCTTGTCACCAGCGTGTCCAGTTCGTCACTGCTCAGCAGGCTGTAGTAGCTGGCGTTGGCGGTCTGCAGTTCGCCCCAGTTGTTGTTTTTCTCGGCGGCGTAGGTGCCGGCCAGCATGATCGTATCCTGCATGGAGGTCTGGGCGTCCTGCGCCTCGCGCAGATCGGCGTCGGCCTGCTGGTGGTTCTCAATGCCCGGAATCAGCAGAAACCGGACAAAAAGCACAACGAACGCCAGCATCAGAACGACGTACAGCAGAATTTTATCGCGCTTTGTCATTGGTGCAATTTCCATAGCGCCCTCCTTTACTGCTGCGGCGCTGCCAGCACACAGCGCAGATCGATGGAATAGCCGTCGTCATCGGCCTTGTAGCCGGTGTAGCTGACGGTGGAAAACACCCCGCAGTTCTGCAGGGAACGGATGTAGGCCGGAATGTCGATGACCTGGGAGGAGTTCGCGTTAAAGAGCAGTTCGCCCGTCGATGCGTTGTAGTCGGTGAACTGGATCGTGATGCCGGACCCGCCGGCAGCCTCGACCCGGTGCAGCAGACTGCTGGTCACGTCGGGATAGCTGTTCAGCAGCTCGGTCATCCCGTCGGAATAGTCGGTCAGCGAGCGGAACTGCGCCGCAGACTCGGAATCCTGCGTTGCGGCGCGGTATGGCTCGGTATTGTCGCTGCACCAGTTCAGGATGTCCTCCCGCTGGCTTTTCAGCATCGAGGTGTGCAGCGTCAGCACACCCCAGCCCAGCATGGAGACAGCCACGACAGCAAGGCCGGGCACCAGCGTCCGCAGGCCCTGGCTGCGGGACTCCGACTTGGCCGCACCGGCGGCCTTCTGCCAGCGCAGATAAAAGTTGTTCTGTTTCATAGCCATAATGATAAGCCCCCGGGGCAAGTATTTGCAGGTAAAAATCAGCGTGCGATCAGGTTGCCCGCCGCGTAGAGCACATCGGCCAGCGCGATGCCGGACGGCAGCCTGACGGTGGGTGAATCCGGGAAGCGGTCCACCTGCAGGCCCAGCGCCTCACAGCCCGGGCGGCAGACCGCAAGGTCGTCCGCCGTGGAACCGGCAAAGCAGACCGTCTCAATGCGGTGCTCGCTCTTGCTGGTCGTGTGGAACTGGATCAGGCCCGAGAGCTTCTGCGCGATCTCGGTGCCGGACTCCGCCGAGCCGCGCGGGTTGAACAGGCGGCTGCGGGTCGAGTAGGTGTACTGCCCCTGCACAAACAGGCAGGCAGAGATCGTGTCATCGTCAAATTGCAGCAGCACGAAGGTTTTTTGCTGCAAATCGGGGATCGTGCGCACGGCCTTGATCGGCGCGGCCAGCCCTAAGTCGATGCTGTACAGCTTGAAGCCGACGGCCTTGGCCAGCGCGTCGTACCCGGCAATGACGCTCTGCTCCACGCGGGTGGCCAGCACGGTATCCACGCGGGTCTTGGCATCGCGGGAGAGCAGCATGTAGTCGTCCAGCGGAGCCTTGACCTCGGCACCGCCGCTGGCAAGCTCATGGGAGAGCACGGCCATCCGCTTTTTCTCGCTCATGGCGGGCAGCGTCAGGATGCGGTGCATGAACTGGCTGCCGCCTGCAATCAGCGCCACGCGGTTCATCGGCAGCTTGTTGGCGGTGAAAAACTCTTTGAGCGCGGCGGTCAGGTCCGCCTCGTTTGTGATGACGCCGTTGATCAGGCAGCCCTCGGGCAGCTCGGTCTGGGCGGCGGCGACAACGCGCGCCCCGCTGCCCGTGGGTGTGCCGACGGCGGCATACACCGTGCGGCTGCACAGATATAAAGAGGTAAGAAGTGCCATGGTGGGCCTCCCGCAATAGAATTTAAATCGCGCCGCTCGACGCGCCGATGGTGCCGTAGGACTGGTAGATGGGCACGATGACCGCGGCCACGACGCCGCCGACCACGAGACCCATGATGACGATCATGACGGGCTCCAGCAGCGTGACAAGGCGTTTGGTCGCCATCTCGGCCTCATAGTCGAGTGTCTCGCTGATGGTCGCCAGCAGGCTGTCCAGCTTGCCGGTCTCCTCGCCGACAGCGACGGAGGAGGAGAGCTTCACTTCAAAACCGTCGATGCCCGCAATCGCTTCCGACAGGCTGTGACCTGCGCGGATGCTGTCCAGCGCGTCACCGAACTGGCTCTCGATCCAGCGGTTGCCGATGGCGTCGCGTGCCGCGGCCAGTGTCGTGATGATGGGCACGCCGCTGCCGTACAGGTTGGACAGCGTGCTGGCAAAGCGCGCCGTGCAGATCTTGCGGTTCAGCACGCCGACCACCGGCGCGTGCAGGATGAAGCGGTCCCACTGGCGGCGGACCTTCGGCTGCGCCAGCAGGAGCTTGCCGCCAAAAACGATGAGCGCCGCCACGACGAGCAGCACCGGCCAGTTGGCACCGACAAAGTCGCTGACGTCAAACAGCAGCTGGGTCAGGAACGGCAGGGTCTCCATCTGGTCAAACATCGGTTTGAATTGCGGCAGAACAAAGGTCATCAAAATCGCAATAACGCCGACGATCAGCACGGACAGGATAATGGGGTACATCATGCTGTTGCCGACCTGCTGGTTCATCTTGTGCTCACGCTCATAGTAGGTCGCCATGCGGGCGCAGGCGTGGTCGATGCTGCCGGTGCCCTCGGCGCTGCGGATCATGGCCAGCAGCAGGGTGGGAAACGCGGGTGCGCAGGACTCCATCGCATCGGACAGCGGGACGCCCTTGCGCAGCTCGCTCAGGATGGCCTCGTACAGGGCCTTCTGGCGGGCGTCGATGGTGCGCTCGTCCGCCATGATGCGGAACGCACGCACCAGCGGCACACCGGCGGTCAGCAGGGTGCCCAGGTTGCGGCAGAAATCCGCCAGCACGGCGGTTTTCAGCGGGCGGAACGTCGCGAGGGCCTTCTGGGCCTCCTGCGCGTCGGTCATGTACAGGCCGTCATTGCGCAGCTTGGCGTAGAGCGCCTCCTCGCTGGGGGCCTCAAGCAGTCCGCGGACGGTCTTGCCCTTCTCATTGGTGGCAGTATAACGAAAACGTGGCATGAGGGAGATTCCTCCGAAAGAAATAGATGAAAGGCTGATTCCCTTGGCCCCCTCTGCGAGGGGGCTCCGCCCGCAGGCGGTGGGGGAGAGAACCTTGCGGCAAACCGAAATATTTCGGTTTGTGGCAAGGTTCTCTCCCTCCGGCCCTGCGGGGCCGTCGCTCCCCCTCTGGCGCAAGCGCCACCTCCCCCGTACCGGGGGAGCCTGTCTCGCAGAGGGAGGCAAGGAGTATCACAAAAACGCGCAGTACCATTCCAAAACGGGCCCGCCAAACAGCATCGCGATCACGATGCCCGCACACAGAAACGGGCCGAAGGCAAAGTGGTCCTTCTTCCCTGCCTTTTTGGCGGCCAGCAGGTATATGCCGTACATACCGCCAAAAACAATGCCGAAAAACATCGCCAGCAGCGTATTCTGCCAGCCCAGGAACAGCCCGGCGGCTGCCATCAGCTTGATGTCGCCGCCGCCGAACGCGCCGTCGATGACAAGGCAGAGCAGAAACATCGGCACACTGACGCAGAGCGCACCGATGACGTGCGGCAGCCAGTCGGCAGGGGAGAGCAGCACGCTCACCGCGCCGCAGACCGCCAGCGCCAGATTCAGCCGGTCCGGGATGGTCTGCGTCTCGGCATCAATGAGTGAAACGCTCAGCAAGATCCCGCAGACCGCCAGCGCCAGCAGCGCGGCCCAGCTCATGCCGAACAGCCCGCCCGGCAGGGCGTAGGCGGCGCCGTACCGCCAAGTGCAGCCCAGCGCCAGCATGCCGCCCAGAAGCTCCACCAGCAGGTACCGCGCCGGAATGTGCGCACCGCAGTGGCGGCACCGCCCGCGCAAGAATAACCAGCTGAACACAGGCACTAAGTCCGGCGCACCCAGCGTGTGGCCGCACTGCGGGCATACGCTGCGGCCCTTCAGCGGGTCCATGCCCCGCGGCAGCCGCCACGCGACGACGTTCATAAAGCTGAACAGCGCTGCGCCCAGCAGAAAACGAATGAGTCCCAGCAGAAGCTCAAGCAGCAGCATGGCCCACCCCCGCGCCGTATTGCAGCCGGTCCTCCGCGCGGAAAACGCGGTAACCGCCGTCGGCATCATAGATGGCGTACATGCCGTTCTCCTGATACAGGAGCCGCTGCACGGTGTAGCCGTTCGGGTCGATCTGCAAAAGCGTCACTGTGCCGGGCAGTGAGCCCAGCGTGCGGATTTCCTCGGCGATGCCGTCCGCAAAGCCGTCCGCGCTTGTCTGGTCGGCGAACGTCTGCCCGGCGGAGTAGCACTGGGCAGACACGGCACTGGCCGCCAGCCGCGCAGCCTTGACCTGAGCCAGGGCCTCCCGCGCACGGGCCTGATAGCGCAGCTCCGCCGCGCCGGTCACAATAGTATACAGGACAGCGCCCAGCGCCAGCAGTACGGCGAGCTTTTCCGCAAACGCAGCTTTGGCCCAGCGTTCCCCGGTATGGCGCAGCCATGCGCCCAGTCGTGCTGCCAGCATTGTTACACATCCTCTACCATATAATAACGCACTATTTAGTATAGCGTGCCGGGCCTGTATTTGCAAGGAATTTCGCGAAAAAAACTCTGCTTTTTGTTCAAAGATAACGGAAATTATGGCGAAATCGTGCACAACCTGCCGCTGACCCACTATATTTGGTGTAAATTTGCTGAAATCTCGCGGAGTTTCTTGCGAAAACGTCACATTCCGAGTATAATGACAATATATATAATCTGATATTGTGTCTAATTGTAACCTTTCACCGGAGAAACGACGGGAGCATCTATGGTGCAGTACAATAAAAATATAAAAAACAAAAAGAAAGGCTTTACGCTGGTGGAGCTGATGGTCGTTCTGGCTATCACGGCCATTCTGGCGGCGCTGGTCGGCGGCGGGCTGATCGCCTACACGCGGCTGGCTCGGTTCGAAAAGAACGAGGCCAACGCCCGCACGCTGTTCCAGACGGCGCAGATCTCCCTGACCCGGATGGAGACGGCGGGGGAGCTGGATGCGTTCCGTCAGCAGGTCATGGAGGAGGGCAGCACGGGCAACCACTTCCAGAACGACGTCACCGTGACCGACGCGGACGGCAAAACCCTTGTGAGCCGCACCAAGACCGAACTGGACCAGAACGTGGCCGCGCTCTACTATGACCGCACGGGCGCTGCCGCGGGCAACCATAACGCGCTGGTCAAGGAGCTGCTGGGCGATTACATCTACGACGCCTCGCTGCTGAATGCCTCGATCTGTGTCGAGATCGACGTGCAGAGCGGGCAGGTCTACTCGGTCTTTTACGATACCAAATCCGATAAGCTCCGCTTCAATCAGGACGGTGCTACGAATATTTATGACCGAAGCTATGACCACCGCCGCAATGACACCCTTGTCGGCTACTACTCTGCCGAGGACCGCGTCAACGTTGTGCAGCTGGTGCAGACGAAGCTGAAGGTCAAGAATCCCCGCCTGACGAACGGCGAGACGCTGACCCTGAGCTGGAGCGGCAACTCCAGCCTCGGCGATCTGGACACCTCCTACACGGCCACGGCCTACGATGCCAAGGATACCGACAAGACGAAACCGCTGTTTACCATCACGATCAAGCGCGACACCGCGGGTGCGGCGGATGATAACAAGCAGGTCATCACAGAGATGCCTGTTGTTATCTACCAATACGACGACGAAGGCCAGCAGACCGGTACCGAGAAGAAGAAACTCTACTTCCCGTTAAGCTACAACAAGGGCAGCTTTGTACTGACGCTGGACGCCATGGCGGACGCGGCGCTGCTGCGCGCGTGTGAGAACAGCGCTGAAGTTGCCGCCACGAGCCTGTACAGCATCACCCGCCTGCTGAACGACCCGAAGGACATCTACATTGCCATGCGCGCCGAGCCGCGGGAAAACTACAGCGACACCTACACAGCCAGCAAAGAGGAAACAACAAACGAGGAAAACACCCTGCTGGCCAAGGGCGGCACGGCGGTCACGGCAGACCTGAAATATTTCCGCCATCTGTATAACCTGCGCTGGTCTGCGGATTGGAAGATTGACGACAAGGGCACCTACACACTGACCCCCCAGGCCAGCAACAGCACCGGCCTGAACTGGACGGGCGGCGGCGTCACGCTCTACTGCGCCGCGGGCGCATGGCCTGCGGCCAAGGTGCCGTCCCTCAATGACCCTGTCGCCTGGCCGACGATCCCGGAGCTGGGTGAAAAAATCGAACTTAGGAGCAAAACAACGGGCCTTGCCAACAACAAGACGACCCGTGTGCCCATCCTCAATCTGCAATTGAGCAGCAAGTCCGTTGCAAAAACCGGCAGGGCAGAGAAGGACGTGCTGGCCGACCACTATGTCGGCCTTATCGGCGAGAACAAGGGCAAAATTTCTTACATCACACTGCGCGACCCGGACATTCAGGTCAACGTCAAGACCGAGACCGTCGCCGCCGATACGCTGCCGAACGAAAAACAGCTCAAGCTGACTGCAACCAAATTCGTCACGGCGCTGGCGAAGGACGACGAGAACTGGCGCGATGTTCGCGCCGTCGGCGCACTCTGCGGCGTCAACACCGGCACGCTGGAAAACTGCGCCCTGACCCGCGGCACGAACTCCTCGACGAGTGCGCTGGTGGCCGCGGCGCTGGAGTTTGGCGACTCTACCACCGCGACAGAGCGAACAGCAGAAGACAGGACCGTAAATAACAAAAGCTATACCTATTATACAGACGAGCCGCGCGGCATTGGCGGTCTCGTCGGCGTTGCCATACCCGAAGCCGAGTCCGTCATGCAGGATCTGACCGTTGCGTCGGACGTGACGGTGGCGGGTCTGCTTGTGGACAAGGACACGAAAAACGTGGAAACGACCACAGCGCCAGACCAGCAGGCCGAGAAGGCCCGCTACGCTGCCGCGGCGGCTGAGCCGAGTGACGCGAACTCCCTCTGGCGCAGCGTCGGCGTGGGCGGCGTGTTCGGCACGGTGGACGCTGCCCAGATGACAACGAACGGTGATACGAACATCGTCAACAACGGCTTTGTGACCGGCAACGGCTTTACGGGCGGCATCGTCGGCAACCTGTTTACGACGGACACCAGCGTGTCCCAGAGCCTGACGGGCCTGAGGAACAACGGCACGGTCAGCGCGGGCGCCAACTATAAGGGCGATACCGCGGGCGATGCGCGCAGCCTGGTGCTGGGGCAGTTCTTCGGCGGCATTGCGGGCTATGGCAGGGGCGTGATCCTGCAAGGCTGCGAAAGCGTGACTCGCAGCGACCTGACCGAGACCCAGCTCAAGGAGCAGGTCATGGCGGGCTTCGACAAAAAAACCGGCACATTGACCGACGCCAGCCCCCTCAAGGGTGATTTCGTCGGCGGCCTTGTCGGCTACGGCAAGGAAATTGTGCTGAACGGCTGCAAGACCGGCAAGGGCTACGTGCTCGGCAGCCGGTTTGTGGGCGGTTTGGCCGGTGGCTTTACCGGCAGCGGCGTACAACAGAACGATACGAACAGCAGTGACGTCTTTGGCAGCCGCTACGTCGGCGGCATCGTGTCGGTCAACGGCAGCAACAGCCAAATCAACGGCATGACCAATACGGGTCTGGTCGCGGCCTTTGGAAAGAACGCGGCCTACGTCGGCGGCATCGTCGGCGTCAATGATGCCGACTGGGGCGGCAGTCAAGACCCGAATGCCACAGCCACCGTGCAGAACTGCGCCAACCGTATGTCCGGCGACAACGCCACCGACACCCGCCGCATCAACCTGTTAAAGGAGCTGAGCAGCCCCGCGGGCAGCTCCGCGGGCGGCTACGCCGACTACGTCGGCGGCATCGCGGGCTGCAACGGCAAAAAAGGCGTTGTGACGTGGGATAAGAGTGGAACCCCGACGCTGGGTGCCATCCTGTACGGCAACAACTACGTGGGCGGCGTGGCCGGTTATAACGATGAAAAGGCGACGATTTCCAACACCTCCGGCCAGAAACTGACCATCAGCGGCCAGATCGTGGCGGCGGGCAAGGCTGTCGGCGGCATGATCGGCCTGAACTGCGCGCCGGAGCTGCCCTCCGCCACTGTGAAGGTCAGCCGCGTGGCGGGTCAGCAGCTTGTCGGCGGCGTCATCGGCGCCAACCTGCCGGTGGGCGGCTTCACCGTGGCGGGCGGCGCGTTTAACACAGATGTGGCCTCGGGCCGCGTCGAGGCCGACGCCGTCGCGGGCGGCATCATCGGCTACAACCGTCTGCTGGCGCCCAAGCCCGTGGACGTCACGCTGGAGGCGCTGCTGCCGACGATTGATGAGAGCACCGGCGTGCTGACCGACAGCCCCGCCGTGAAAACGGCGGACTACGAGGTCATCCTTGCCAACTTCCAGAACGAGCTCAACCTGCAGGCCGACATCTACGTCGGCGGCATCGTCGGCGCAAACGACGCCAATACGAAGCTGACGATTCAAAAGGCTGCCAACGGCGCAACGCAGAACGCTCTGTCCGTCGGTGGCCTGAACCCGTCCAACAACGGCGCGTTTAAAGGCGGCGTTTTGTTGAGCGAACTGGCCGGTGACCGCTATGACTTTGACACCGCGCGCGGCGCACTGGCGGGCGGTATCATCGGCTATGCCACACCCAACACAACGCTGAAAAACTGCACAAACTACGGCACAGTGGCTCACAAGTGCGCCGCGGGCGGCTTTGCGGGCTGGAACGAGGGCACGATCACCGGCGGCCGCATGGAGGCGTCCCTCGGCAACCGTGAAACCGGGTATACCTATCTGGGCGGCGTTGCGGGCGTCAACGGCGGTCTTATTCAGTCTGCCTACCCGGCGCAGGGCTGCGCCGTGCGCGGCGACAGCTATGTCGGCGGCATTGCGAGCGTCAACCTGGGCGGTGACGTTGCGGCAAGCAAGGGCCTCATCATCTGCACAGAGAACAACAGCACTGGCACGGTGGAGGCCAACCAGTATGCGGGCGGCGTGGCCGGTGCCAACGTCGGCAATATCTCGCTGTCCGGCCAGCTGCAAAGCAGTGTCACCGCCACCGATTATGCGGGCGGCGTGGCCGGTATCAATACGACGTATAACGCCTATAAGGGCAGCATTTACGGCGATGAAAACGCCAACGGCACGGTCCTGGGCAGCGTCAATGCCGCCAACTACGCGGGCGGCGTGGCCGGTACGAACAGCGCCGAAATCACCCGTGTGGAGAACCACGCCTCGGTGCGCGCCAGCACAAAATATGCGGGCGGTATTGCGGGCGAGAACAACGCGGGCGGCACGATCAGCTATTGCAGCCATGCGTCCGGCAATGCCGCCGCAGTCTACGCCACCAACGGCGAGGCGGGCGGCATCGCGGGCAATAATAATAAAGACGCGCTGATTGAGAATGTGCAGGTCCGCGCCGCCGTCACCGCGGCCAACGGCACGGCGGGCGGCGTCACGGCCACGAACTTCGGCACCATCGGCCAAGACAGCGGGCTGGAAAACAACAGCAGCGTAAGCAACTGCACGATCACCGGTACATCGGAGAGCATCGGCGCTGTTGCGGCGTACAACCGCGCGGGCGCGACCATCCGCAATGTGAAGCTGGCGGAAAACGCCAACGTGCAGTTCAGCACCCCGGCAGTCACGATTGGCGGCCTTGCGGGCATGAACGAGGGCACCGTCACCGGCTGCCAGGTCGAAAACGGCGCGCTGGCGCTGGACGCCGGTCTGCGCGCGGGCACCAACACCGTCACGCTGGGCGGCGCGGTGGGCCGTACCACGGCGGACGGCACGGTCAGCAGCACCGACGTTCTGCTGGACCTTACACAAAATCTTGATAAATATACAAATTTGGGCGGCGTCGCAGGCCAGAACGACGGTACCCTGGATCAGTGTACCTATTCCGGCACGATGGGCGGCGAGGCAGGCGAGGGCGGCCTTGTCTCCGTCGGTGCGCGCAGCACCGGCAGCACGGTGGGCGGCATTGCCGGTCTGAACAACAGCACAATCACCGGCTGTGAGGTCAAATACATCAAACTGCAGGTCAGCGGTATCAGCAACATCACCACGACCCAGACCGCAGACGAAAAGCTCGCCAGTGCCAGCCATGTGGGCGGCATTGCGGGCCGCAACAATGACAAAATCGCCAACAGCTATGTTGCCACCGAGCGCAGCAACGGCGCGGGCAGTATCATCACGGCGCGTTACGGCTTTGTGGGCGGCGTCGCGGGCTCCAACAACGGCACTATCACGGGCAGCGGCAGCAAAAAAGCGTTGGTCAGCGACAAAGAAGCAACACCCGCCCTTGTTACACAGGTTGATAATTGGCTGGATGCGGCAGATGCCAATGCCGGCATCAACAGCATGGCGGCAGAGCTGACCACAGGCAAGACCTACGCAAATCTCATGGGTGTTGACACTGTGTCCAAAGAAGGCTGCGGCTATGGGAATGTCTACAGCCAAAGCGGCCTTGCCGCCAATGATCTGCTTGTCGCCCTGCGCGGCAGCAACAACAGCGAGACCGTCCGTGCCGCCGGTTATCTGGGCGGTCTGGCAGGCTTTAACTCTCTCCGCGGTACAATCGACACTTCCGCCACCGGCCAGTGGTTTGTCTATTCTGACAATGCGACAACGGCATCCACCGTCGGCGGTATTGTCGGCCAGAACGAATCCAACGTCACAGACAAAAGCGTGCTGGACACTGTGGTAAACTGTGCCGCCGTGCGCCGGTTTACGCGCGTGTTTAATGGGTCTAAGAACAAGGACGATACAGACAATGACAACATTTACAAGAGGGAAAATCGTGTTGTTGTCCATGTGGGCGGTGTCATTGGCCAGCAGCAGAACCGCAGCGATGACCGGTGGTCTGTCAGCAAGGTAGTCAACTGCGGCAGTGTGTTCAACAGCCGCTCGGCCAATGTGGGCGGCGTGATCGCCTATTGGCTGGACTACGGCGGAACCGTGCAGAAATGCTTCAATTTTGGCAAAATCACAACAAACACGAACGACAAAAACAGCGGTTACGGTGCAGTCGGCGGTATTGTCGGCTTTATTGACCAGCCTATTTCCGGCGGCACCACAAATGTGCTTTCCTGCCGTAACTACGGTCAGATTTGGTATAAATCAAACGGCGCAAATGACTGCGCGGGCATTATCGGTAAAATCGAGATGAAGCAGCGCACCGATATTATGACGCTGAACATCATCGACTGCGTCAATAGCGGTGCAATCAAGGCAGCGTCGCAGGCAGTCGGCATTCTGGCATGGATCGGCCCGTACGACAAGGGGAACATTGATAATGTTACGGTAAATATTGACCGCTGCCGAAACCTTAATACAGACTTTACGTGTAGCAGAAAAATCGGCATTGTCGGCAGCCGCGGTAATGGCTCTGGGTCGCAAGAAGCAACCAATGTCACAAACTGCTTTGCCACGGTTGGTACAGATTGGTTCCCGATTGCCTATTTGCGCCTGAGTGGCGAGAATGTCACCGGCCACGGCAACTATTATATTGAAAATTCCGAAAGTGCAGGCAAGAGCTTCTTTAAGAAAGATTCCCGTAAACTGACCACAGTAAAACCGAACAGTACAACAGGTAACTGGGAGAAAGCGGATAAGCAAGGAAGTGACTCGGCCTACAATGAGACAGATTGGAACAAGTCCTCGAAAAAAGTAAAAGCACACCGTCTGTACATAGGCTATAACGTCACTGATAAAGCAACCTCTCCTTATATTGCGTTCCTGCCCACTTTGGCAAAGGATGGGAACGGCGCAGCGTACAGTCTGTGGTGGATTCGCGGCCGTGGTGCTACGGCGGAATTGGGTGCCCAACCAAACTCTGCCTATATCAAGACCGACGGTAAGAAAGCCTACATTTTCGATGACACCGGCGCGGGCTATAATGAAAATCCCGGCCAAAAGAGAGCGGACGTGATGCTGCAATTCGGCGAAGCCGCGAACAGTACGAACGACTCAGACGTTGATATTACCGACATCACCGACGAGGTCATCCAGAACTACTATAAGTACGTGCTGGACAGCACCAAGCCAGCCAAGCCGGAAAAAATCGACGTCAAGGCCAGCCAGGTGCAGGACGCGGACAACAACGTCTATGGCCGTTATAAAGTGACGTGGGACGAGCCGAAGGACAAGGAAGCCAGCCCCGCCGCTTACTACCGTGTTGAAATTCTGCCCTGCGATGCCGCAGGCAATATCACCGGGGCCGCCTACCTGACTGCTGACGTCTACCAGCGCAGCTATACCTTTGTGGCTGATAAAGCGTGGACGGGTAACTTCGTCGTGCGTGTAACGCCCTACAATACCAACGACGACCCGAATCAGGATGACAACTTCAACACCAGCGCCGTGCAGACCTTTATGCACGCCCTGCCGACACCGGAGATTGAGTTCCGGCTGGTCAAACGCGAGAACGGCGGCTTTGACTGGAATCAGTGCCAGACGCCGGATGAAAAATCGAGAGAATTCAAGTATGAGGTTGTCGCGGTGCTGAAAAACTACACCGAATACCCGACAGACGAGGCTTGGACCGTCAAGCTGACCGATGGAAGGCATACTTATTATTTCAGCAGACAGGATGGCAAGCAGTACATCCGCCTGACCCAAAATTTGGAACGCACTTTGACGCTTACGGCGTTGGCAACCCCGGTCAACAGCAACAGCACAAAGTATCTGCGCTCGGCCCAGTACAAGTCAGAGACCTATCTCCCGTCCCAGTGGCGTGACCACAACGGCGATAACGGCAAGGACGAGGACGGTCTGCCGCTGGGCACGCTGAAAAAGGACGGCGACACGGACTATGTGACCTACACCGGCCAGACAGCGGAGAGTTTTGAAGCAACCGTGAAGTTCAGCTTTACCCCGAGGGTCAAGAGCGACAGCAGCGAGCACGGCAACCCGACCTACCGCGTCATGCTGCTGGCAAAATATCTGGGCAATGACATGGTCAACGGGCAGTCCCTGAACGGCCAGTACATCACGCTGGCCGCGCGGGAGGGCATCGTCACCGAGACACCCGTCACCTTCAACCTGAACAGTCTGCCGTCGGATGCTATGTCCAACTACACGGACTTCCTTGCCATTGCGGTGCCCATCACCAGCGGTAAAGGCGATGTGACCACACGCTGGGATGCCACGCCAGACGAAGTGTCCGCAGCCATCGCCAGCCATGCAAACGACACCAGCAAAGAAATCTGGTGGAAGAACGGCTATGAGATCGTCCGCACGGGCGAGCACAGCTATACCTATGCCCATCTGACGCCGCTCTGCTTCTCCGACGTGAACCGCACCGATGACCAGAGTTGGGCTATACAGGCCACGCAGACGACCCCGCAAATCATCTTCAAGCAGCTGAATCTGAATGTCTTGAAAGCCCCGACGCTGGACAAAAACACCGAAGGAAAAGTTGACGAGGCAACTAACGAGTTGACCTATACGTTCAACTGGACGCAAGAGGACATGGGCGAGAAAACGCCGACCTACAGCATCAAGCTCTACGGCTTGCTGACGGACGAGAACGGCAATGTGACCGGTCAGGAGCAAATTGCGCTGAAGGAAGGCGTAAATCTGGCCGATAAGGTTCAGAACAGCGGCAACAACAGCTTTACCCTGCCTGTCAACGTGGATACCATGCTGGCCAACGGCAGCGACAGCTGGCGCTATGACAAGGTCCGGCTCGAGGTCACCCGCGTGGCGGCAGCCGACACCACTGAAATCGGCGCGTCCGCTGTGGCGGATTACAGCGTTAAGCAGCGCCTGCCCGGCATCAGCGCGCCGAGCTCCATCACCCGCGTCAACGGCGAGACCGACAACGCGGATGCCCTGCTCTACACGGTCAGCTGGTCGCCGTCCGACGACGCGCGCATTGACCACTATGACCTGTGCGTCGTCGATGCCAGCGGCAAAACTGTGCTGACGCTGCGCACCGCGGACAACGTCGGCAGTCTGACGCTGGATCTGGAGCAGTATCAGGGCAAGGCATTGAGCTTCCGCGTTATTGCCCGCCGCAAGGACGATAGCTGCTTTGACGGCCCGGACGGCGCGTTGAGCCAGTCCGAGACCATCGTCCGCCGCGCCGCTGCGCCTGTGGTTGAAAACGTCGCTTTTGACAACAACAGCCCGAATCAGGAGACGTTCCTGAACGATCTCAAGCTCAACATGACGCTGAAGGAAGCCGCACAGGGCAATGTCTACTTTACCGGCTATATCTTCAGCGATGTGGCCAACTATACAAAAATTGCCAAACTGGCCGAGGCTTGGCAGGGCGAAGGCACCGGACAGGCCAAGTATGAGGCCCAGCAGAAGTTGACCCAAGCACTGGACGAGATGCTGGACAGCGGCGACGCCGAGCTGGTCATCCCGAAGGACAGCCGCACGGTGGGCGGGAGCGCCAGCGTCAACGACACCACCGCCAGCTATACCTTTGTGCCCGACGGCAACGGCTTTACGCTGACGCCCGACCATGCAAAACAATACCTGCTGCCCGCGGTGCGCGTTATGCCCACCGACGGCAGGACAGCGTCGAACTGGTTCTACATCCTGCAGCAGGATACCAAAGCGGCACAGCTGCCGGCCATCACGCTGGACGCCCCCGTGGACGAACCGGAACGCGCACTTGGCAATGCCGTTTACAAGCAGGAAGTCAACCTGTACAACGACCCCGAGTTTACCGTCGAGCGCGGTAAGGCCTCGCTGGAGCTGCGCCACTTTACGGTGGAGTGGACCGCGGTGAACAAGTACACCCAGGCCGACGGCACGGTGCGCAACCTGACCAACAGATATACCTTTACCGTCACGCCGCTGGACAAGGACAAAAAGCCCTACAGCATTACGGTGACGACCTACGACAGGGACGTGACGGGCGCAGACGGCACAGTCACGCATAAGCGCGGGGAAATCAAAACCGTTACCAAGACCTATAACGACAAAACGACAGAGATTGCGAAGCAGACCACCGTTGTGGACGCGGAGACCAAAGAGACCCGCATCTGGTACGACCTGAGCGTTGAGCCTGTGACCGACGAGAACGGCAACGTGACATGGGAACAGAAACCCTATGACGTCACCGGCACGGTGGAAAAGGACGGCGGTACGCTGTACTACAAGGCACAGACGGTTCCCATGCTGGAGCTGGTGCAGGAGGACGGCGCCGAGCCTGTTTACCGCATCACCCTGCCCGAGCTGCAGGAAAAGGTGCAGGACGACTCGCTCGCTCTGCAAAAGTTCACCGCAAGTGTGACGCTGCAGACGCTGGCGCACTCGGATGACAAGGGTAAGACCGTCGAATCCGGCACGGTCAAAGTCCCCGTCAACGAGACGAACACCGCCGATGCGACGGAGGATGCCCAGAGTATGGATTCCGCGGAGAGCGTCGCGCCCGCCGAGACTGCAGAAAGCATGGCGGCGGAAAGCGCCCCTGCAAGCGTGCCCCCGGTCCTGATGCGGGCCCGTGCGGCACTGCCCATGGCGACCCCGGAGACCGCCGCTGCCCCGGATGAGACGGACGCGGCGGAAACCGCGCCCCCAGAACGGACGGAAACAAGCGACGCATCGTAATTTTATTTCAGGAAAGAAGGTGGCATTATGCACCGCAGGGCACGCAGCATTCTGCGCGGGGAGCAGGGGCTTTCGATGATACTGGTCCTCTGCATCGGCGCGCTGTTTGTGGCGCTGTCGGCAGCGCTGGTCTATGCGGCCTCCGTGCTGACGGCCAATGCCAACCGCCAGCTGCTGGAACAGGAAGCCTATCAGCTGGCAACCAGCTTTTCCGACGTGCTGGAAGGGGAGCTTAACAATAAGGACAGCAGCTTTGCCAAGTTCGTCAATGAGCAGTTCATGTTCTCCCAAAGCTACGGCAAGGACATCTATGATTTGGAATCCCAGCCCAAGGAGTTCGCCTGGAAACCGAAAGGCAGCCAGCCTGATGGCGGGGCCGAGGCCATCACGGTAACACTGCGCCGCCGCCCTGGCGACGGTGCCGACAAGCTGAACCAAACGGCGAACAGTACCAATGCCACAGACCTGCGCAACCTGCTCGACACACTGGAGGGCGAAAACCGCAAGGGCATGGAAATCGTCGATTTACAGCTGGACATTACGGTGACAGTCACGAAAAACGGCGAGAGCTTTGCCTTCACGCGGACCTATGACCGCACAGTGAAGTACGACAGCGACGGCAGCCAGGCAAAAAACAATACATTCCCCAAGGTGTATTACACAATAAACGACAGTCCAAGAAAGTATTACCGCATTAACGACCTGACGTTCTACGCCCCCGGCAGTGGTGAACAGTCCATTACTGCCGACAACATTGGCAGCAACCGCCTGACGTTCCATTGCGACACCAGCCAGCAGCCCGATTCCATCACCTACACCCGCGGTGCCAAACAGAGCACCGGCACAACACAGGAGTGACCCGCTATGAAACATACTTTACAAAGTCAGCGCGGCGAGACCATTGTGGAAGTGCTGGTGTCGTTCCTGCTGCTTATGCTTTTCACGGCTATGTTTATCGTCTCGCTGCGGTACGCCCGCGCCATGTCCCAAAAGGCCGAGTCGCTGCGGGAGACAGCCTATGCCTTCTGCGCCGGGCTGTACCCGGCCAATAACGCGGCCCCCGACTGGAAGGAAGAGAAGGACGGGCTGAAGTTCTCCTTTGGCGATTACGGTGAGTTTACGGTGGATGGCGTCGAGCTGGACAGCGTGGAAACGCACGCGGCTGATGACGAAAACCCTCACAAATTTTACCGCTATAGCATGAAACCCAAGGAAGAAGGGACGACCAACCCATGAAGCAGCGTTTGAAAAACCAGAACGGCACAACGCTGGTGGAGCTGATCGTCTGCATGGTGCTGCTGGCAATCTTTACGCTGGCGGCGGTCACGTTGATACAGCCCAGTGCGCAGGCGTACATGGACATCCAGCAGCAGACGCGCGCCCAGAACCTGGCCGATGCGCTCATTGAGACGATCCGCGGCGAGGTGCTCGAGGCGAACGGCTATATCCGCTTCACCGACGGCGCGACGGACCTTAATAATTTGGACAGCGTTTTTGCGTCCAAGGGTGACGACTACAGCAAAGGCACGGCATTGGAATTCAGCGTCTACCCCAACCACATTGAACTGATCGACAAGGACTGTGTGCCGATGCTGACAAAAACAGACGGCACAGCACTGCTGACAGAGGAACAGGCCAATGCGCTGAACGGCTACCTGCACATGCGCTTTTACCGCGATGAACTGAATGGCGCCGGGCACTACGGCAACCCGCAGCACACAAAAAAGGACAAGGCCGAGGACGGTACCGAGACGGTCACACGGCCCTACGTTGCCTACGGCTACACAGCGGCCTATCCCCGGGATGCCTATATGGGGCTGTTCATCAGCGATCTGCATTTCTACGCCCGCAGCTGGACGCAGGACGGCGACGAAACCAAGACCCCGCGCATTACGGCTATGACGGTGGTGCTGACTGTGGCCAAGCGGGACGCCAACGACCAGATCGTGCCGCTGTGCACCCAAAAAGCCATTGTGCAGTTGCCCGGTGAGCCGGTCATCCTGTATGAACCCGGCACCTGGGACGGCAAGGCATCGTCGGAGTCGTGAGCGGTGCCCTCCGGGACGATTTTTGAAAAGTATATTACAATCCCGGCGGATGCACTGGACAAATTCAAATGGACTCGTTATACTTTAAAACATGAATACCTGTGTGCCGGACAAAAATGCAGGAACGTCATGGGCATCAGAGAAGAGAGGATGACAAGGATGGCAACAATTGAAATCAAAATGCTGGGCGGCTTTGAGATCCGTGTGAACGGCAAGCCCGTGCTGGCACAGCTGGCGCAGTCCCGCAAGGCAACGGCGCTGGTGCAGTATCTCGTTTTACGGCGCGGGGAGCGCGTCTCCCACAAGGTACTGACCGATACCCTGTGGGCAGGGGAGCGGTCCACCAACCCGGACATGGCTCTGCGCGCCATCTTGCATCGCTTCCGCCTTATGATCGACGCGGAGGGTCTGGATGAGATGAAGGACTGCATCGTGACCAGCCGCGGCTACTACCAGTGGAACCCCCATCTGGACTGCAATGTGGATGTGTTTGAGGTCAACGACCTGTCGGAGCTGGCCCGCAAGGAGAGCGACGCCGAGAAGCGCAGCCGTATTTATGAACAGATCGTCAACCTGTATGACGGGCGCCTGCTGCCGCAGTCTGCGTCCGAGCCGTGGGTCGAAAGCGTCAGCGTGCGTCTGCACGGGCAGTACCGCACAGCCATTTTAAACCTGCTGGAGCTCTGCAAAAAATGGGGCGAGAGCACCCGCATCGTTACGCTGTGTACCCGCGCGCTGGAGCTGGACCCCTACGAGGAGCGCCTTTATCTGGAAAAGATCGTCGCGCTGGAGACGCTGGGCCGCCACGAGGAGGCGGAGGATCTGGCACGCCGCGGCAGTGCCATGGGCTGCCTGCATCATGCCATTGAGCCGGGCCGCGCAGGCTCTGCCTACCGCCAGATGCGCCAGGCAGACCGCAATATGGAGAGCGAGGTCTCCAAGCTGATCTCTGCTCTGCCGGATACCGAGGACACGGGGGCCTGTATCTGCGACTTTGAGACGTTCAAGGAAATTTACCGCGTACAGCGCGGCGTGCAGGTCCGCTACGGTCTGCAGGTATTCCTGGCGATCCTGACCGTGGCTCCCAGTCAGAACACCGATGCTGCCGAGACCGCTCTGATGGTGGAGCAGCTGGGCGATCTGATCCACACGAATCTGCGCCAGTGCGATGTGGCCGCCCGCTACACCGATATGCAGTATGTTGTTATGCTGAGCGGCAGCACCGCCGAGAGCGGCACCGGCCCGCTGGAGCGCATCAAGGCCGCGTTCTACCGCATCCCTGCCCATGGCCGCTACCTGTTGAGCTATAGCCTCTATGTTCCCGAGGCCCAGGCCGACAGCGGGCGCGTCCGCCGCCGCAAAAAGACGGCGAAGAAGGAAAAATAAGTGAGCCGTTAAGCCGTACAGTGAAAGCTGTACGGCTTTTTTGCTGCACGGACCGGCAAAGAAACGATTGGTAGGGGCGGGCATTGGCCGCCCGTGCCCGTTTGAGATCG
>ERZ506764.817-NODE-817-length-22768-cov-19.320477_pt1 | contig 22768 bp, 19 predicted proteins | sample MGYA00513041_ERZ506764 | MGnify/ENA metagenome assembly ERZ506764
AAAGGTAAACGTAAACCGAAGTTGTAAATCAAGAGGTTGTGGAACGAAAGATTAGCGTCTTACCTCGGGAGACCCTACTCACATACTGAAAGGTATGGTCGAAAAAGGTTTAGAGAGGGAGTCAGATGATGTCATAGTAGGCGAAAGCCGAAGGACTGAAACGATTTATAGTACGAATCGTTATGTTTAAAATAATACATGAGCCAGAAATCGAGTGGACAGGAAAAGTAGGAACGTAACCGAGGAATACTGTTTATACTTAGAGGGGTGTTATGTATGAATTTTAGGATAAGTCAGAGGAGTAACAACAATGGAATTGATTGAAGTGATCTTGTCAAAAGAAAATCTGAACAGAGCCTATAAAAAGGTAGTTGCTAATAAAGGTGCGAGTGGTGTTGATGGAGTTACTGTAGAAGAACTGGGAGATTATATAAGGGAGAACAGAGAGAAAATCGTTACATCTCTTAGAAACAGAACATATATACCGAAACCAGTCCGAAGAGTATACATTCCGAAAGACAATGGTAAGAAAAGACCATTGGGAATACCCACAGCACTTGACAGAACTATCCAGCAGGCAATAGCACAGCCTATATCTGATATTTATGAAGAGATATTCAGTGACTATAGTTATGGATTCAGAGCCGGAAGAAGTTGTCATGATGCCATTCGACAGGCATTGGAATACTTGAATGATGGGTATGAATGGGTAGTGGATATAGATATAGAACAGTTTTTCGACAAGGTAAATCACGACAAATTAATTCAGATACTAAGAGAACAAGTAAATGACAGTACCACATTAAATCTGATTCGGAAATATCTGAAAGCAGGTGTAATGGAAAACGGCTTGGAAAAAGCAACTATTACCGGTGTGCCGCAAGGAGGTCCTCTTTCAGTCGTATGTTCAAATGTCTACTTGGACAAGCTGGACAAAGAACTGGAACATAGAGGACTCCGCTTTACAAGGTATGCAGATGATGTATTAATTTTCACTAAAAGTGAAATGGCGGCTAACCGGGTGATGAACTCCATAAGTGATTGGCTGGAACGGAAACTATTTCTAAAAGTAAATGCAGCAAAAACGAAAGTAGTCAGACCGATGCGAAGCAAATACCTAGGATTCACATTTCTGAAAAACGGTGGAGAGTGGAAAGTAAAACCTACCAATGAAAAGAAAAAGAAGCTTAAAAAGAAGCTGAGTGAATATGTGAAGAGAGGGAAAGCAATAGCAAGACCTCTTGTGGTTACAATCAAGCGAGTAAATGAGATTGTGCGAGGATGGATTAATTACTTTAGAATCGGGTTGATGAAGCAATTTGTGGAAGAGCTTGGACAATGGCTAAGACACAAAATAAGAATGATAGTCATGAAGCAATGGAAGAAGCCGAAAACCATCTACAGAAACCTAAGTTATCTAAACAGGAAGAACCGAAACGGATTCAGTCAGGAAGATATTCATAAAGTTGCAAATTCAAGACTTGGGTGGTACAGAAGAAGTGGAATGAACGTGGTGAATTTCATTATCAGTAAAGATTTACTTGAAAATAGGATAAAAGATGGAGCTGGTCTGCTCAATCCCTTATCCTATTACTTAGCAAAAGTTGGAATATAAGTTGTAGAGCCGTATACGAGACCCGTACGTACGGTTCAATGGGAGGGGCGAGATAATTATTCTCCCTCTACCCTATTTACTGAGGAGGAAGACTTGCAAAAGTCTTACGTCTTCTGTTAAGTTTTCCGCAACTGTCTCTTTTGGCAATGTAAAATGGAAGAGAGATACGCATGGGAAGGCGATGTCCGCCGTTAATACGGTCGATCAGGGTTTTTGCAGTTATTCTTCCAAGTTCCTCCAGAGGAATATGTACTGTGGTCAGCATGGGAGAAAGATACTGAGCTGTCTCTATATCATCTACGCTGATAACAGAAATATCTTCCGGTATTCGAAAATTTTTTTCCTTTAATGCGTGAATGACTCCGAGGGCAGTGGTATCGTTTGCACAGAAAATTGCAGAGATATCTGCCTTATTGTGCATCAGGATATTAGCACCTTTGTAACCGCCATCTGCAGAAAGATGTACATTACTGGCGTTTTTCTGCAAAAACGGAAGCTCAAGTTTGGCAAGTGCATCTTTATAACCGCTGAAACGTACTTCATTATTCTGTTCACCTACATAACCGATTTTCGTATGTCCGAGCTCCACAAGATAGGAAAGAGCACTATAGGAAATATCACTTCCGTCACAAACTACCTGGTCATATTGGGTTCCCATTGGATTCAGACCTGTATAAATCACATTTTTATAATTTTGAGTAAAGAAGCGTAACAGCTGTTTCTCATATCGTCCCAGAATTACGATTCCGTCTACAGGAAATTGAGCAAGCTGTCGTGCCATATCGGGATTTGCAATATCCATGGCTGTAAATGACTGACGGATAAAATAGTTGCTTTTGAAGGCCTCCTGTTCAATTGCTTTTGCAATCTGTGAGAAGAATGGATCGGAAACAGCGGAATTACTTCTTGCATAAATACAGGCAATGGATTTGGGCATTGTATTCTGGATCTGAGCTTTTTGTCCTAATTTGAGGCTTCGGGCTGTTGCATTGGGAGTATAACCGCTTTTGCGTACGATTTCCCATATACGTTCCTGAACTTCCGGACTTGCCGCTTTTGTATTTTTCTGGTTTATTACTCTGGAAACCGTCGAAACAGAGACATTTGCCTGCCTGGCAATTTCTTTTAATGTCATAATAACTCCCCGCAATCTTTTATACGACTATTTTCTAAAACTATGTGCAAAACAGAAAAACAGAGTCCTCTGTTTTAAAAAGTCGTTCAGAACCCCGTAGGGGGGTTCTGAACGACTTTAATTATACAGTAAATTTATAAAAAAACCAATAAAAAGAAGGAAAACGTTTGCGTACTTTGAATGCAAAATCAACTCAAAGTCATTGATAAAAAAGTAAAAACTTATATAATTTTTGATAGAGTACATAAAACTAAAGTGGAGGTGTTTAAATTTATGGGGAAAACATTGTATTTAGAGTGCTATTCAGGGATTAGTGGTGATATGACTGTCGGTGCACTTCTTGATCTGGGGGCGGATAAGGCAGTTTTGGACAGGGTACTGCAAAGTCTTCCTGTATCAGGGTTTCAGATAAAAACCGGCAAAGTGGTAAAATCCGGAATTGAAGCCTGTGATTTTGACGTTATGTTAGATAAAGATCATGAAAACCATGATCATGATATGAAGTATCTGCATGGTCATAATGAGAATACTGAGGGAGAGTCTGAGATTCATACACATGAACATGTTATTGCAGACCAAGCATGTGCACATGAGACAGAAACTGCGCATTGTCACCATCACCATGAACATAGAGGGGTGAAAGAAATTGCGCATATTATAGAACATAGTGCAATGACTGACAATGCAAAAAAGATTGCTTTGAGAATATTTGAGATTCTTGCAAAAGCAGAGAGCAAGGCACATGATGTGCCTGTGGAGCAGGTACATTTTCATGAAGTCGGGGCAGTTGATTCCATTGTAGATATTGTATCTGTGGCAGTCTGTCTGGATAATCTGGATATTACGGATGTAGTTGTACCTGTACTTTATGAAGGCTGCGGAACTGTCCGCTGTCAGCATGGAATTTTACCAATTCCTGTTCCTGCAGTTGCGAATGTGATAAGCGAAAATCATTTGTGTATAAAGGTGACAGCTGTTGAGGGGGAACTTGTAACACCTACAGGTGCTGCTATTGTGGCAGCAATAAGAACGAAAGATAAGCTTCCGGAGGAATTTAAAATAAAGAAAATAGGGATTGGAGCCGGAAAACGTCAGTATGAATGTCCCGGAATCCTCAGAGCAATGATTATTTCTTAGAAAACGTTTGCGCAGATTCCAGGCAAATTTGCATGGAATTCGTTGATTAAAAAAATTTTATCTACTATAATAAATACAACAATAAAGGTAACGAGCTGGATAATAAATGAAAGGAAGTAAAGCAATATGGGACATAGTTATTATAGCTATACAAAGGAAGAGTTAGTGGGTAATGGACCGAAGCTTCCGGTAATTGTTATGGAAGACAATGCAGAAGTATTTCATTCTATGGCAGTTGAAATGGTGGATGAGATCAGAAAACATAACGAAAATGGAGAAAAAACAGTATTTATCTGTCCTGTAGGTCCTGTAGGACAGTATCCATATTTTGTAGATATGGTTAATGAGCAGAATATCAGCCTGAAAAATGTATGGTTTATTAACATGGATGAATATCTGGATGATGAGAAACAATGGATTTCAAAAGATCATCCGTTAAGCTTCAGAGGCTTCATGCAACGTACAGTTTATGATAAAGTTCGCCCGGAATTGGTAATGCCGGAAGATCAGAGAGTATTTCCGGATCCGAATCATCCGGAATATATTTCTGAACTGATTGAAAAACTGGGGGGCGTTGATATCTGTTTCGGTGGAATTGGAATTAATGGTCATGTAGCATTTAATGAAGCAGATCCATCCCTTACAAATGAAGAATTTCTTGCTCAGAAAACCCGTGTTCTTAAAATTACAAAAGAAACAAGAACAGCTAATGCGATTGGTGATTTTAATGGAGCTCTGGAAGACATGCCTCATTATTGTATTACCATTGGAATTAATGAGATTTCACATGCAAGGAAGATTCGTCTGGGATGTTTCAGAAACTGGCACCGGGCAGTAGTACGAAGAGCAGCATATGGAGAAGCAACTTCTGATTTCCCGGTATCTCTTCTTACATCACATCCGGACATCAATCTGAAGATCACAGAGTTTGTTGCAGCACTTGATTGATAAGATAAGTAACAGACAACAGAAAGAAGGAAGAACATGAGCGTTCGAATCATAAATGGAAAAGTATATAAAAATGGAGCTTTTTCAGAAGAAGAGCTTGTTCTGAAAGAGGGAAAAATCGTTTCTGCTCAAGATGGAGATGCAGAAGAAGTCTATGATGCAAAAGGAAACTATGTAGTACCGGGGTTTATAGATGTACATACTCATGGTGGCGCAGGGGTAGATGTGAATGCGGCTGATCAGCAGGGATTCGAAAAGATCGGACATTTTTTTGCCACACAGGGAACCACATCATGGCTTTCATCTATACTGACAGACACAAAAGAACAGACTTTGAAGACCATAAAAGAGGCTGTGAAACATCAGGAGGCACAGAAGAACGGACATGAAAATTGTGCAGATCTTCTTGGTATTCATCTGGAAGGACCATTCCTTTCACCGGAATATAAAGGGGCTATGCCGGAACATTTACTGATTTCTCCTGATCTGGATCTTCTGAAAGAATATCAGGAAGCAGCAGGTGGAAATATCCGTTATATTACTGTTTCACCAGAAGTAAAAGGAGTGCCGGAATCAATTAAAGGAATGATTGATCTTGGTATGAAAGTTGCGATCGGTCATTCTGGTGCGGATTATGAGACTGCATGGAAATGTATCAATGAGGGTGCCGTATCAGCTACGCATACATTTAATGCCATGAAACTTCTTCATCAGCATTTTCCGGCTATTATGGGAGCAGTTCTGGAATCTGATATCTATTGTGAAGCCATCTGCGATGGACGCCATCTGCATCCGGGAACCGTTCGTTTCCTTCTGAAGATGAAAGGCCTGGATAAAGTGATCGCCATAACAGATTCTATTATGGCAGCTGGACTTCCGGATGGAGAATACATGCTGGGAGTCAATCCGGTTATTGTAAAAGATGGAGACGCAAAACTGAAATATGGAGATTCCAGAGCAGGAAGTACACTTACGACAGGATGTGCACTTAAGAATCTGATTAAATTTACAGGAAGATCTCTTGAAGAGATATTACCGCTTCTTACATGCAATCCGGCTAAGATGCTGGATGTATATGACAGGATTGGAAGTCTTGATACCGGAAAAGATGCGGATGTGGTTATTCTGGATAAAGAGTATTCCGTCGTTGATACATTTGTAAAAGGTAGAAAAATAGAATTATAAGGAGAAAAGATTATGCCATTAATACCATTAAGACCATTACTGGAAACTGTAGATAAATATCACTTTGCTCAGGGCGCTTTTAATGTAAATGCAGTAGCTCAGGCAAAAGCAGCGATTGAAGTTCATGAGATGTTCCGTTCCGCAGCGATTCTTCAGGGTGCAGACCTTGCAAATGGATTTATGGGCGGAAGAACAGATTTCCAGAATGCTACTTTGGAAGATAAAAAAGTCGGTGCAAAAAATATTGCAGATGCTGTAAAGAAATATGCAGAAAATTCTCCGATTCCGGTTGTTCTTCATCTGGATCATGGTAAAAATTTTGATTCCTGCAAAGCGGCTATTGAAGGTGGTTATACTTCTGTTATGATTGATGGATCCAGTCTTCCATTTGATGAAAACGTGGAACTGACCCGTGAAGTTGTTAAATATGCACATGAGAGAGGTGTTTCCGTAGAAGGTGAACTCGGTGTTCTGGCCGGCGTGGAAGATCATGTATTTTCAACTACTTCTACTTATACCAATCCTCTGAAAGCTATCGAGTTCTTTAAGAAAACAGGTGTTGATGCACTTGCAATTTCTTATGGAACCATGCATGGTGCATCCAAAGGAAAAAATGTCAAATTACGAAAAGAGATCGCTATTGCCATCAAGGAATGTATGATGCATGAAGGCATTTTCGGGGTACTGGTATCTCATGGATCTTCAACTGTACCAAAATATATTGTAGATGAGATCAATGCACTGGGTGGAAATATCCAGAATGCTTACGGAATTTCTATTGACGAACTGAAAGCTGCAATTCCATGCGGAATCGGCAAGATCAATGTAGATACAGATATCCGTCTTGCTGTTACAAGAAATATGAAAGAATTCTTTGCAAATCATCCTGAAAAGAGAGAAAGCCAGTCTATTGGCGAGGTATATCGTCTTCTGGAAGCAAAGAAAGAGCAGTTTGATCCACGTGCATTCCTGACACCTATCATGGACACTGTTATGTACGGTATTATTCCGGATGAGGATGTTGCTGCTCTTATGGCTGTAGTTGAAAAGGGGGTAAAAGAAGCGATTGGTACTCTGATCGTAGAATTTGGCTCTTATGGAAAGGCTCCTCTGGTAGAGATGGCAAGCCTGGATGAAATGGCAGAACGCTATCGTAAGGGACTTTGATCAAAAAGGGTATGTAAATGTATATATTGACTGCACTGGTGGCCTTTGCGGGAAGTTTTGTACAGAGCAGCAGTGGATTCGGTTATGCGATCATCTGTATGGCTATATGGCCCATGTTCATGCCTTTTTATACAGCCTCCATACTGGAAGCCATTGCAGCTTTCTTTATGGTAATTTACATTGCTGTAAGGCTGTGGAAGTTTATTGACTGGAAACTCCTTCTGCCGCCTGTGATCATGGCTACAGTAACCAGTTTTCTGGGTGTGAACACGCTGATGGCTCTGGATGAAGATGTTCTGTCGAAAATCATGGGAACAGTACTTTTGATTCTGGCTGTATATTTTATCTTCTTCAGCAGTAAAGTTCATCTGAAGGCCAGCCTTGTTTCCGGTCTGGCTGCCGGTGCGATCAGTGGTTTTTGTGGAGGACTTTTTAACATCGGAGGTCCGCCCATGGTAGCATATTTTCTTTCTGTAACAGATGATAAAGAAAAATATAATGCTACACTTCAGATGTTTTTTACAATCAATACGATCAGTATTTTTCTGATTCATGTATTTCAGGGTCATGTATCGGGATCTATGTTGCCTTTAGTTGGAGCAGCACTGGCAGGAACAGCGGTTGGGACAGCAGGCGGAATGTTTTTGTTTCGACGACTTACTATGGCCGGAATCAAAAAAACAGTATATATTTTTATGATATGTGCTGGAAGCTATCTCCTTTTGTCGTGAGTTTTTATGGAGAGTATGAGTAGACAGCGAAAGCGGATGGCAGATATTCGCTTGTTAATATTGTTAAAGAGAAAGGTAAGAATCTTATGAAACATATTTATCTGAATTTAAAAAGATTTGATGTTCCGGTGGAATTCGGAGGTGTAAACCGTCTGGCTCCGGTTGCTGACTGGGCATCCTGTATTGTAAAGAATACACAGGAAGAATTAAAGACATATGATCCTTCTGAAGTGGAATTTGGTATGTATTTTCCAGAGGTGCATCTTCTGAATGCAGTGGCTGCAAAAACAGAAGGAAGCCCTGTTCAGATTGGATGCCAGAGTGTATTCAGAGCAGATACTGCAGTTGGTGGAAATTTTGGTGCATTTACTACAAACAGACCGGCTTCAGCTATGGTTGCTGCGGGATGTGAGACTACTATTATCGGACATTGCGAAGAAAGAAATGACAAAGCAGGAATTCTCGCAGAAGCAGGTGTTACAGATACAGATGCTGTAAATCGTCTTCTGAATCAGGAAATCAAATGTGCGATTGAAAGAGGAATGAAAGTTCTTTACTGCATTGGTGAAAAGAGTGAGGAACAGGAGCAGTGGCAGGAAGTTCTTGGAAAACAGCTTGAAATTGGTCTCAAAGATGTAGATACTTCAAAAGTTGTGATTGCATATGAACCAATCTGGTCCATAGGACCGGGAAAAACACCGGCAGGTAAAGAATACATTACCAAAATTGCAAAATTTGTAAAAGAAAAGACAAATGGTATGGACATTGTATATGGCGGTGGTCTGAAACAGGATAACGCAGAAATGCTTGCTTCCATTGATGAGATTGATGGTGGTCTGATCGCACTGACAAGATTCCAGGGTGAGATTGGATACTATCCGGAAGAGTACCTTGAAATTATCCGTCTCTATATGGGTAGAGAAAATAATAAATAAGCATATATAATGAAGGGAGATTTACTATGAAACTTAATTTTGAGTATGGACAGGGAACCATGGCGGCTGAGCTGCCGGACAATACTGATGTATTTATTCCAGGAGAGACTGTAAAAGATCCGGCTTACATTCCGGAAGATCAGCTTGAGGCTGCTTATCTGGAAAGCTTGGCTCATCCTATTGGAATGCCTACTTTAACAGAACTGGCAGGACCTGGAAAAACAGTTACTATCGTTGTTCCGGACCGTGTAAAAGGCGGAGAGCAGGCTACCAGCCACAGAAAATTAAGTATTAAATATATTTTAAAAGAATTATATGCTGCAGGTATTGAAAAGAAAGATATTCTTTTTATTATTTCCAATGGACTTCATCCAAGAAGTACAGAAGCAGATGCAAAAGCTATCTTTGGAGAAGAATTATTTAATGAATTCTGGCATACAGGGCAGATTATCAGTCATGACAGCGAAGATCAGGAGCATATGGTATATCTGGGAACCACTCACAGAGGGGATCCGGTGTACATGAATAAATATGTATTTGAATGTGATATTCCAATTCTTATCGGTCATGTACAGGGAAATCCTTATGGCGGATATTCAGGTGGATACAAACACAGTGCAACAGGTATCACTAACTGGAGATGTATCGCAAGTCATCATGTACCGTCTGTTATGCACAGAGATGATTTTACACCGGTTAATGGTGGAAGTCTGATGCGTAACAAGTTTGATGAGATCAGTATGCATATGGAAGAAAAAATGGGACATCCTTTCTTCTGCTGTGATGCAGTACTGGATACACAGTCCAGACAGATCGAAATCTATTCTGGTTATGCCAAGGAAATGATGCCAATCAGCTGGAAACTTGCTGACAAGAGAACTTATGTACATTGGGCAGAAAAGAAATATGACGTACTCGTATTTGGTATGCCACAGAATTTCCATTATGGTGATGGAATGGGAACCAACCCGATCATGATGATGCAGGCTTTAAGTGCACAGGTGCTTCGATTCAAGAGAGTTATGAGTGATAACTGTGTAATCATCTGTTCATCTATATGTAATGGATATTTCCATGATGAGCGCTGGCCATATTTAAGAGAATTATATGATCTGTTCCAGCATGATCATATGAATACTCTGCCGGATATGAACCGTCTTGGTGAGTATTTTGCTACAAATGAAGAATATATCCGTAAATATCGTTATACAAATGCATTCCATCCATTCCATGGTTTCTCTATGATGTCCTGTGGACATATTGCAGAAATGAATACCAGTGCAATCTATATTGTAGGTGCTGAGGAACCAGGATACGCAAGAGGAATGGGATTAAAAACAAGAGCTACATTTGAAGAAGCACTGGAAGATGCCAAGAAGAAATATGTTGGTCAGGAACCTAATATCCTGGCATTGCCAATGACATTCAAAAAAGCAGCTGTACATCTTTGCATGAAAGATCCTGCACAGGATTGCATGGATGAATATGGACATCGCCATCCATGTTGCTGCTGATATAATTTCATTATATAGTAGGGTATAGTATTTATAATATAGAGCATCCCTGTCCAGAGTTATTTTTATGTTTCTGACAGGGGTGCTTTGTTATATCACAGGCGTTTTTTTGTACTGACAGACGGAGGAATTGGATATGAAAGAAAATACAGCTTTAAGAAAAAGAATTTTGGCAGCATTGTTTCTTGCGATCGGACTGATCCTTCCATTTATCACAATGCAGATACCGGCAGTGGGGAAGATGCTTTGCCCGATGCATATACCGGTATTATTGTGTGGATATATCTGCGGATGGCCATATGGCTTGCTTATTGGGATTATTACACCTCTTTTAAGAGGAGTGTTGTTCGGAATGCCGGCAATTTTTCCGAATGCCTTCTGTATGGCGTTTGAACTTGCCACTTATGGGCTGGTGGCAGGAATCTTATCAGAAAAAATGAAAAAAGATATAAAATCCCTGTATATTTCACTCATAGCAGCAATGCTGTGTGGACGGATCGTATGGGGACTGGTTTCGGCAGCAGTATATGCATTTACAGGAGGAATCTTTACCTGGGAACTGTTTCTGATGGGAGGATTTATAAATGCGTTGCCGGGAATTCTGATCCAGCTTGTTCTGATCCCGGCCCTGGTAGAACGTTTGTATAATATGGAAGGAACAGTAGAATGGAATTAAAGGCATGTTGCAAAGAAAGATTTGAACCGGTAGTTCAGGCAATCAGACAATTGCAGAAAGAGAAGGAAGGACTGGATGAGCCTCTGATCGTTGCAATTGATGGCAGGTGTGGAAGTGGGAAAACTACATTGGGAGAATATCTGGAGCTGATATTCGACTGTAATCTGTTCAGAATGGATGACTTTTTTCTGCGCATGGAACAGCGTACGCCGCAGCGTCTGAAAGAAACAGGAGGAAATGTGGATTATGAGCGGTTTGAGGAAACGGTATTAAGGCCGATCTTTCAGAAGCAGACAGTTTTTTATCAGCCGTTCAGCTGCCGGAAATGGAATCTGCTGGAGGGATATCCTGTTCCTTATAAAAAACTCAATATTATAGAGGGTTCCTACAGTATGCATCCATACTTTAAGAACCCTTATCAACTTCGTGTATTTTTAAATATTTCCTCCAAAGACCAGATGGAAAATATAAAAAAGCGCAATGGCCCGGAAAAGGCAAAACAATTTCAGAATATGTGGATCCCAAAGGAGGAAGCCTATTTTAAGAAATTCCATGTGATGGATGGTGCAATACAGGTCATGTGGAACCTGAAAACTGAAGAATAAAAGATTATTCTATCAGAGAAATCTCAAGATGATATGTTTTTTCTTTTCCAGATTCCAGCGTGAGGATTCCATGTTTATGCGCAAAAATATCATCATCCTGATGAAAAATGCCGGAACCGTTCCATGGCTCCAGACAGAGAAACGGAGCCTTTCCTCCGGTCGGTGTCCAGATTGCAAGGGATTCAAAATCAGGATAATATACGGAAACACCTTTTCCTGTAACTGCATTTACGAAAGAAACGCGGTGTGAATTCGTGTGTTCAAAGAAAACAGCATCCTGATCAAACATGGAAATTGTGAGAGGAAGTGTGTTGCCTTCTGTTTTCTGGGATACTTTGTGATCAAAATTAAATTCCAGATTCTTTATATCATATTCATAAGAAATAAAATTCTCTTCTTTTTCAAATCTTAAAATACAATTTTCAATATTTTCTCCATTATTGACCGGACACATGAAACCGGGATGTGCACCAATATGATAATACATAAGGTCGGAATCTTTGTTTATTACTCTATAGTCCATAGACAGAGTACTGCCATTCAGATGATATGACAGGTAAAGTTCAAAATCATAAGGATAATGTTTTAATGTTTCTTCATTTGCTTTAAGTAAAAAAGTGACGGAATTTTCAGTCTGTTCTGTTACTTCAAATTCAGATTCTTTACAAAAACCATGCTTGGGCATCTGGTATATATGACCCTTGATAACAGTTTCTCCGTTGCGGACATTTCCCACAGTCGGAAAAAGAAGCGGAGAAGATCGAAGCCAGTAAGCGGGATCAGAATTCCATACGTATTCATTCCCGGATGGATTGGAATAGGAATTTAATTCGGCACCAAGTGTGTTTAAAAGTACATGATAATTGTCAGATTGTAATTTAATCTGCATAGTAAAACCCTCCCTGATAAATACATAATAGTAATATGCTGCATAAAACAAGCGTATCATAAAAACACTGTAATGAAATAGAAATTTGGACAAACGTTTGGGGATGAAAGATAGAGGGGGAATCAGTCATTTTGTCTGGTATTGTAAAGCAGTGTCAGGTTTGTCGTAAATATCGTAAATTTGTGGTCAAAAAATGATGAGAAATGGAGAGTACTAATAAAATGAACGCAGGCTGCGAAGCAACTGCGTTCATGAGCAGGTAGCGAAAGCGGATTGCGAATGTCCTGTTTATATAACGTATACAAATAAATGTAAATGGATATCTGATCCCGAATCTCGCCTATAAATCCGGTGAGCAGATGGAGCAACTTGGCAAGTATGGTTTTCTTCGCAGAGATTATTTGAAGAGCCATCGAAATTCAACGTATCAGGTGATGCTTCTGCAGGATACGATTGGAAAGCATCTTTTGGAAGTGGACAAGGTATCTAGAGAAAGGGAAGATGCAAAAAGATGTCTCGTAGCCGGCATGACCGCACATCTGGCAAAACCCTTTCAGATAGAAGATGTGGAGAAAACTATTGTGGAGTGCTGTGGAAAGTAAAAGCATTAACATTAAACATTTTAAAAGATGCTGCCTGGGGGACAGTAGGAATCAGAACCAGGTCAGCACCTTTTGTTTGTCAGACAGTCTCTTAGGATATATTTCTGGTGGGTGGTCTTTGAAAGAATGTTACAACTGTTTCATGATAAAACGATAATCTGTAGGCGTCATCTGGAAATTAGCATAAAAAACCTGGTTAAAATACTTGGTAGAAGTATAGCCTACTTTTTCTGAAATATCAGATACTTTCATGGTAGTATGGGCAAGAAGATCCTTAGCGGCTTCCATTCGGCGTTCTGTGAGAAGTTGTGAAAAGCCCATGGAAAGTTCTTTCTTGAGTAATCGGGAAATATAGGAGCTATTACGGTTTATAAATTCTGCGGCATCATTTAATCCAATTTGTTTTTCGTAGTTTTTATGTATGTATTCTATAACAGCATTAACGATTATCCCTGTGTTTCGTGTGGTGACACTGGACAGCTCCTGGATGATGTTTTTAATACAGTTGGAAAAAACAGTTCTGCTGTGTTCGCTGCAAGGTTGTTCCATACAATAGCGTGTGATCGGAGTAGTAAGGTAATTACTATCTTTAGAGTCATCCAGGAAATTTTTAAGCTGGATATGGAGGTTTAATTCTACTAGTTTGATAGCATCCTGCTGATTGAGCAGATTTTCATTCTGTATCAGTGAAAAAAAAGCATCTCCGATTTCCAGCGCATCACAAAGATTACGTGTCTGAATGGCATTGATCAGATTGGAAATGATCTCGTTAATCTCAATAATACTGGAATTGTAATCATTTATTTCTGCAAAAAATAAAATGCTGTCTTCTAGTGAAACAATATTGGAAGCTTTATAGGAAAAGCAATACTGTATCTGTTTATTGAGCTTTGGAAACTGTTGAATAGAATTGCCAAGTTCACTGATTCCGATTGTGATAGAAGAAAAAAGTTTTTCCCTGGTATAGCAGACAAGTGAATGGGCCAGACTTTTGGCTTCAGCAATAGGATCAGCAGATGTAATAGGCATGAGAATATATACAATGTTTCCAATATAACAGGATGCAATGCCCTCATAATCTTTATTGATCTTCTTAGACAGAGAATAAGAAATATAGTATTCCTGATTCTGGAGGATGTTCATCCTGTTCGTAGTGTTACACTTAACCCCAATTAAATAAAATAGATCCGGGTTTAGACCAAGTGAGAGACATTGTCGGAGTTGTTCTGGTGAAAAACTGGTAACAGGATTAATCAGCAAAGTTTCTATAAACTGTTTTTTCAAAAGACTTTGATTTTCCTTAAAAAATTTGGAAAGTATTTTTTTCTGCTTTTCCATATTTTCCTGTTCCTGAATTGCATTTATGGCTTTCTTTAGACAGGAAAGAAATACCTCACTGTTCAGTGGCTTGAGAAGGTAATCAAAAGCATCATATTTCAAAGCTGCCTGTGCATAAGAAAATTCAGAGTATCCGGAGACAAAGATGACCAGCAGTTTTAGCTGTGATTCGGATATTTTCTGAAGAAGACTAATTCCGTTTTCACAGGGCATTTGAATGTCCGAAAACAGAATATCTGGATTCTCTGTCTGAATGATGGTCCAGGCATCTGCTGCATTAGAAGCTGTCAGGATGGTATGGGATTTAAAGTCAGACTGCCGGATTATATTTTCCATGGTCTGAAGTGCAATTGATTCATCGTCAACAAGTAATATTTTCATTTCAAATTTCCTGCTTTCTCAATTGGTTTTTCTACTAGTTTCAAAGGAAGGCGGACTATGATACATGCTCCGCTGTTTTCATTATTCTGTAGGATCAGTCCATGATCTTCGCCGTAATAGAGCTTTAGTCGTTTATCAATATTGTAAATGCCATAAGAGGTGGCTGGCTTTTGCTGAAAACTTTTGGAAAAATCTTCAAGAAATTCCCGGGAAAAACCTGGACCGTTATCTTTTACACAAATCTGAAGGTTGGTACCATTGGTACTTCCAAGAATGGCAATGATACCTTTGTCAGAGATTTTTGATGTTCCGTGGATCACTGCATTTTCGATTAGAGGCTGGATGATCAGTTTGGGAATATAGTAATGGTATAGTGATTTGGGAATATCAATTAAAATGGACAGATTATCTCCGAAACGGAGCTTCTGTATATAGGTATATTCTTTTACATAATACAAAGCTTCTTCTATGGTGCTGAATGGCTTGCCTTTCAGGGACATGCGTTCAATATCTGCAAGTGCAGTCAGAGCATGATGACATTCTTCTTTTCTATCCATATCTACCAGGCCGGAAATACAATTTAAAGTATTGTAAAGAAAGTGAGGATTGATCTGTGCCTGGAGGCTCTCAATTTCAATGTTTTTTGTAAGAATTTCCTGTTCATGGATCTTTTCAGATAATGCATGGATACGTGAAAGAGTCTGATTGTATACATTGGATAACTGGGAAAATTCAATGGAACTCTCCATATGGATAAATGCATCATTATTGATCGCTTTTGTTTTATTCAGTTTTTCCATAAAATAGTCAAATTCATCTGCTATGCTCCGGGAGATAAAGCGTGTTGCTCCGATGATTGCAATCAGAGCAAGAATAGAGGGGAAAAGCAACAGGATTACAAACATCCGGGCATTTTTATAAACTAATGACTGATTAGTTATCAGCAATAATTGCAGATTATTTATGCTGGTGGAAAAAGAAGATGCTGTATATTTATACGTCTGTGTATTCAGATGTTTATTTTCTACGAGCTCAAAAATGTTCTGTTCTGAAAGTTCAGTAGTATTTCTAAAAATATGATGATTATTATCAATTAAAACAAATTGGTACACGTTACTATTAAGGGAAAAGATTTTGTCAAAAACAGTAGCCTTGGGTTCTACGATTAGTGTACCAAGACGATTCTTTCCTGTAGTTTCAGTTTTTCCAGTCCATTGATAAATATTTCTACATATGTACAATTTATCTGAATCATCAGTACTCCCAAAGAGAAAAGGTAATCCGTGAAAATCATCACCTTTTTTCAGAATCTCTGTAATGTAAGAGGGAGAAAGATCGGATACCAGCTGTGATGAGTAGTTGGTTGTTGAAATCAGCTTTCCGTTGTTAGTGATAAAAAATACATTATCTGAATAGTTCATGCTTAAAGAAGGATAATAGGGAGCATCGTTTAATAAAAGTTGTTGGAATTCCAGCCCATCATCCTGTGTTATATTTATAAGATTGTTCTGTGTTGCATTTTTATAGAAAAAGATACTGGAATCGGAGGTAAACTGAGAAAAATAGGATTCCAGTGATGTGAGCGCCGTATTAGAGTAGGCTGTTTGTTCATGTTCGGAGGATTCCTTCACAGAATGAAAATAAAATATGGTATCAATTGCTCCGATGGAGAGAAATGTGATTAGTAAGATAGGAATCACATAACGTGTGTATTTGATTCGAATACTGACGGGGCGAGTTATTTTTTGTTTCATACAAACCTCTTTCTTATAAATGTATCAAATTATTCTGCTTTTTTATTATAACATATGAGATTCGGAAAAAAAGAGGTGGTAAAAAATTTGGTATAGGATGTCATTATTCTGGAATCGAAAAATACTATAAATGAGAATATAATAAAGACATCAAAGAACAGGAGGTTTTTATTTATGAGAAAGAGAGTAATCAGTACCTTGTTGGCAATGGCAACAACAGCAGGTTTATTTGCCGGAAATGTATCTGCAGTGTACGCAGAAGGAAAGTCATCCGGAGATTATGAATATCAAGAGCTTGAGGATGCCGAGATTACATATTATAATTATTCTGTAGAAGGAAAAGAACTGTATGAGAAGGAAATCGCTGCTTACAATGAAGTTCATCCGAACGTGAAAATTAATCTTGAACTTGTTGGCGGCGGTACAGACTGGCGTTCTACATTAAAGGCTGAAATTTCAAGTGGTCAGGCACCGGATCTTGTGGTTATGGAAGGTGCATCAGATTTTGATACATTTGGCGATATGATTGAAGATCTTAGTGACCAGCCATGGGTGGAGCATATATATGAAAACAATGTCAGTGACTGTAAAGTTGGGGATGCAATAGTTGGTGCACCATCAGGTGTAGTGTGCTATGGTCTGCTGTATAACAAAGCTGTTTTTGAGGCTTGTGGCATTGATGGTTCTACATTAAAGAGTTACGATGATATTGATGCAGCTTTTGGCAAAGTGCAGGATGCTATTGATGCAGGAGAACTTGCAGATCAGTTCCCAGATCTTGAAGCAGTTGTTTCACTTCCGGCGGCAGAATCATGGGTACTTGCAAATCATGGTGCAAATCCGGCAATTCAGGCAGAGTTTGGAACTGCATTTGAAACTTATAAAGCGAAGTCTCTTGATTTTAAATATGCAGATGCATTAAAGGACTATATTGATCTGATGGTAAAATATTCTCCTGATGCAGACAAACCAGAAGCATTGGTTGGAGTTGATTATGATAGTGCAATGGGCGGTTCCTTCTGTATTGGAAAAACAGCTGTTATTCAGATGGGGCAGTGGGTTGCTCCTGTAATCGATGAAATTGATCCGGAACTTCGTGAGAACATTGGCGTTCTTCCAATGCCTTTAAAGGGAGTGGACGAAGATAATATCTGTTATGGTATTGCTTCCTATTTTGTTGTCAACAAGAATTCAGATGATGCAAAAAAAGCTGCTGCAAAAGATTTTGTAAATTGGCTGCTTATGTCTGATGAAGGAAAAGCATTAATTACTTCTAATATCAGTCTTCCATTTGATAATTTTGCAGATTTTCCATCTGAAAACGTAATCAGTCTTGCATGTGAACCATATGCAAAAGAAGGAAATACTTTCTCATTAGTATTTGGTGGTTATCCAGATGGTTGGTCTGATTTATTAGGCGCTGGAATCCAGAGCTATATTGCCGGAGAAAAAGAGTGGGATGCTGTTGTTGAAGAAGCAAAAGCAAACTGGGCAGAAATGAGATAAAGAAAAATTTCAGGACAGCCGGAAAACACTCTGGCTGTCCTTTTATGGAGGAAACGATATGCGTAAATCGAAAAAAATATTCTGGCTTTTTCTTGCTCCCTGTTTGATTACTTTTTGTATTGCTGTTGTAATTCCTACAATAACAGGTATTTATTATTCTTTTACAGACTGGGACGGACTCCATTCAAATTGTGATTTTGTTTTCCTAGACAATTACATCAGTGCATTTCATGATATTTACTTTCAAAATGCTTTTGTTTTTACTTTTAAATTTGTAATTATAACAGTGATAGCGGTAAATGCGGTTGCATTTGCAACTGCTATGTTGGTAACTCAGAATATAAAGGGAAAAAATTTATTTAGAAGTATTTTCTTTATGCCTAATCTGGTAGGTGGTGTGCTGGTAGGATTTGCATGGCAGTTTATTTTTTGTGATGTATTTGACAGTATTGGAGAGCTTCTTGGAATTAACTGGCTTTGTGATTGGCTTTCTACTAAGTCTACAGGTTTTTGGGGTTTGGTTATTCTTGTTGTATGGCAGATGAGTGGATATATGATGCTGATCTACATTGCACAGATACAGAATATTCCGGAAAATCTATTGGAGTCTGCGAGAATTGATGGTGCAAGTTCTTTTCAGTGTTTCTGGAAAATTAAGCTTCCATTGATGATGCCTGCTTTTACTATTGGACTTTTCCTTACTCTTACAAATTGTTTTAAACTGTATGACCAGAATCTGACTTTAACTGGAGGTGGCCCGGCGAAATCTACAGAAATGCTTACTATGGATATTTGTAATACAGCATTTTCAAGAAACATGTATGGAATGGCACAGGCAAAAGGAATTATCTTCCTTGTTGTAGTTGCACTTATTACAGTAAGCCAGCTGATGTTTACCAAATCTAAGGAGGTGGAGATGTAATGCAGAGGAAAAAAATAATCTCTAAAACAGTGATTATCTTGTGTTGTATTATACTGGCAGCATTTTTTATCTTCCCGATTTTATTATTGTTTATTAACTCATTTAAATCTTTAAAAGAAATTTATATTAGTGTTCTCCAGCTTCCTAAGACACTGAATTTGGACAATTATATTTCAGCGTTCAAAGAACTGGATTACCTGAATGCCATCAAAAATTCCCTGATCATAACCTGTACGGTAACGGTTGCAAACGTGATCTGCTGTTCTATGGCAGCGTGGGTACTGGTACGATATAAGACAAAAACAAGCAAACTGATATTTACCATTTTTTCTGTTGCAGTGCTTGTTCCATTTCAGTGTGTTATGCTTCCATTACTGGCAGAAATGGGAAAATTAAATATGATTAATATGCCAGGACTGATGCTTGTAAATCTTGGATTTGGTTCTTCTATGTCGATCATTTTGTTCCATGGATTTATGAAAAATGTTCCGGTAGAGTTAGAAGAGGCTGCGTCAATTGATGGTGCCAGCCAGCCAAGAATATTCTTTACAATTGTGTTGCCCCTGATTAAGGGAATTGCAGTAACCGTTGCAATCTTGAATGTTATGTCTCTTTGGAATGATTATTTACTCCCATCGTTGACAATCAACCGAAGTGGAACGCAAACTCTTCCTCTTCGGACTTATCTGTTCTTTGGTGCTTACACAAAGAAATGGAATCTTGGTTCTGCGGCGCTTGTTATGGCAATTATTCCGGTAATTATTTTTTATGTTCTTTGTCAGAAGCACATTATTAAAGGTGTAACTGAGGGAGCGGTGAAAGGTTAAGTTTTACTGGCTGTGATGAATAGTGACGGTTAATACGGAAAAAGGAGATAGAAAATATGTGTTGGACTGTAAATGAAATAAAAAAAGGTGTTTGGCATGTTGATGAGAGTGGATTGAATGCCATGTATGTAGTAAAGGGTAGTAAAATGTCTGCAGTAATTGATGCAGGAACTGGAATCGGTGATTTTAAGGGGCTGGTAGAGTCTTTGGTAGACAATCCCTATGTTGTGCTGATTACTCATGGACATGTAGACCATGCTGGCGGATGTGGTCAGTTTATAGAGGCTTATATTAATGAAAGAGATTATCAGGCTGCGCTGAATATAAAGGTAGAAGATCGAGAAAGATATTTAAAGAATATGGAAAGTGCCGGTGCTGTTGCACCTGGAAGCTTGAGTATTGCGGAAGAACTAAAAAATGATAAGAAACCAGAGTTTCGTTTTATGAAAGAAGGGGACATTTTTGACCTTGGAGATAAAAAGCTGGTTATATATGAGATGACAGGACATACGGCTGGATCTGTATGTATTCTGGATGAAGAGGATAGAATTTTGTTTTCCGGTGACAGTGTAAATGATTTGGAACTGATCTGTGCTCCGGCCAAGGATCGAGAGGCTTTACTGAAGGAATGGTATGAGGCTGGAAAAAGAATTTTTGCAAGAAAAGATTCATTTGACATCTGTGGCGGTGGGCATTGTCTGATTCCAATTGAAAAAGCAGAAGAAACACTGACATGTGGGGAAATGATTTTATCTGGTGAATTACAGGCAAAAGTTGAAAAGGTTCATTTTTTCCATGCACCGTTTTATAAGTATAAAGACAGTCGACTTTATAATGGAGATTTTGCAGCATTACATTCAGAGAATAAATAAAGAGAATTTGAAGCTATTACGTGAGGTGAGTTAATAGTATTGTTTCAAGTGAACTCTAACGGTATGACTAAAAAATTGTATATTGTAAGTATAAAAACACGAAAAATGTCCTTGGTAGCTAACCTGGGACATTTTTCTGTATGTGGAGATAGAATGTCTATGATGTAGTGCGAAGATGAGAAATTGAGTTAAAAACGTGAAAATATTATGAATAAAGGCTAATAAAACGTGAAAAAAAGATTGAAAAAGGCTCATAAAACGTGATAGCTTTGAAGAAAGAGGAGGCGGTTCTATGTATTTAAAAAGAAAGATAGATGAGTATCTGCTGGAGTGGAAAAGAAATGAAGAAAGACTTCCGTTAATTATAAAAGGTGCAAGGCAGATTGGAAAAACGGAATCTATTAATCATTTTGCAGAACAAAATTACAGTAATATTGTGAGTATTAATTTTGTTCTGGAACCTAAATATAAAACAATATTAAGTGACGGATATGCTGTTGAAGATATTATAAAAAATATTTCTATGATAGATACATCAAAAAAATTTATAGCAGGTGACACTGTGATTATTTTTGATGAATTACAGGAGTTTCCGGATATTGCAACTGCCTTGAAGTCCTTCCGGATAGATGGAAGATTTGATGTCATATGCAGTGGCTTCTTGCTTGGAATCAATTACAGAAAAATTCATAGCAACAGTGTGGGATATAAAACAGATTATGAAATGTTTTCGATGGATTTTGAAGAATTTCTGTGGGCGAAAGGATACTCAGAGAAGCACATTGAAGATATCCTGAAACATATGCAGACAGGAACTCCATTTTCAGAAACCGAATTATCAGTCTATAAAAAATTGTTTTTGGAATATTGTGTACTTGGCGGTATGCCTGCAGTAGTAAAAGTATATATTGAAAGGAATCTTTTTACAGATACTCTGGAAATCCAGAGACAGATCCAGATGGATTATGAAGAGGATATCAGAAAATACGCTGAAGGTCTGGATCAGACTAAAATTGTAAGCGTCTATCGGAACGTACCTGTACAGCTTGCAAAAGAAAATAAAAAATTTCAATTAAGTAAAATAGATAAAAAAGCCAGAAGTCGAGAATATATGGGATGTATAACCTGGCTCGAAGATGCAGGTGTGATTTCTGTATGCTATTGTCTGCAGTATCCGGAGCTCCCATTAAAGGGAAATCATGATGACTCAAAATTCAAAATCTATTATCCAGATACAGGATTGCTGATTGCTTCATTAGATGAGGAAGCACAAGAAGACCTTCGGGCGAATAAAAATCTTGGAGTATACAAAGGTGCTTTATATGAAAATTTTGTAGCAGAGGCGTTTGTGAAACAGGGGCTTGGACTATATTACTATAAAAAAGAAAATGCTACCTTGGAAGAAGATTTTTTTGTAAGAACAAAGGATGAGTTGGTTCCGGTAGAAGTGAAGGCGAACAGGAACCGGTCTAAGTCATTGAGGCAATTGATATCCGGTGATTCTTATGGAGATATTCATTGGGGAATAAAACTTGCAGACAGTAATGTTGGAATAGAAGACGGGATTTATACATTTCCATATTTCTGTACGTTCTTATTAAAACGATATCTCAGGGGAAAATGATAGCTATGTGGAGGAGAATAATACAGTAAAAAAATATTGATTCACGCAGAAACAGATAGTAAGTTGACTCTTGCTCCGATAAAAATATAAAAATAAATAGTTTTTGGATTGAAATCCTAAAACTATTTATTTTTGTATCTATTTTGGAATATAATTAGTAAAAAAGAAGGGAGCATTATTATGATTATAGAAAGAAAAGAATATTTAGAAAAACTGATAGCCTGGAAAGATAAGCAGTTGATTAAAATTGTTACAGGTGTACGACGTTGTGGAAAATCTATGCTTCTGGAAATTTATCGCAATTATTTAAAAGAGCATGGGATTGAGGAAGAACAGATTATTTCTATTAATTTTGAATAACTGCGCGTCGCATTCTCGTTACTTCAGCCTGCAAATAAAAAGTCA
>ERZ506764.900-NODE-900-length-20917-cov-5.989455_pt1 | contig 20917 bp, 18 predicted proteins | sample MGYA00513041_ERZ506764 | MGnify/ENA metagenome assembly ERZ506764
GGACTGCATGATGGTGATGCCGTCCAGATGGTCGTTCTCATGCTGGATGCAGCGGCCCAGCAGATCCTCGGCTTCCAGCTCAAACCACTCACCGTGGCGGTCCTGTGCGCGCACCTTGACCGCGACGGGGCGGGTCACGGCGCCGTTATGGCCCGGGAAGGACAGACAGCCCTCGTAGGCGGTCTCCTCTTCCTCGGATACGGCCAGGATCTCCGGGTTCACAAAGTCGATAAACTTGTACTCGTAATCCTCCGGGATCTCCTCCGGAGCGTCGGTGGTGTCCCACACCACAAACAGGCGGCGCAGCATGCCCACCTGCGGGCCGGCCAGACCCACACCGTCGGCGGCGATCATGGTCTCGTGCATGTCATCCAGCAGGGTAGCCAGACGGTCGTCAAAGGTAGTCACGGGGCGGCAGACCTTGTTCAGGATGGGGTCGCCCTCTTTTACAATGTTACGGATTGCCATTTATGGTACCTCCTAATCAGATATCTCCGTCCGAATGCAGATCCACCGCAACGGTGGCCTTGGACGGAAGTTTTTCCTGTTCATACAATTCCAGTGCGCTGCGCACGAGGTCGCGGAAGCGGCGGTCGTTGCGGCACTTGATGGTAAGCTTATAGCGATAGGTGTCGTTGATCTTCTCGATGCTGCCGGGGGTCGGCCCCAGCACCCGCAGGGGCAGATCCGGCTGTTTTGCTGCCTGCTGGCCCAGAAGAGCCGCAAAGCGCGCTGCGGCCCTTGCCGTCTCGATCTCCTTTGCGCCTGCAAAGCCGATGACGCACAGCCCGCAGAAGGGCGGGTACAGGCCCAGCTTGCGATATGCAATTTCCTGCTCGAAGAAGGCGTCATAGTCCTGCGCGGCGGCAAGGTTGAGGACGGGGTTGTCGGGGTCGGTGGTCTGGATGATGGCGAAGCCCGGGTCTTTGGCCCGGCCGCTGCGGCCTACCACCTGCGTGATGAGGCTGAACACGTTTTCGTAGGCACGGAAGCCCTGCGCAAACAGCAGTGAATCGATACCCAGCACGCCTACAAGGGTCACGTTCTCAAAATCCAGTCCCTTGGCCACCATCTGGGTGCCCACCATGATGTCGTATTCGTGATCTGCAAATTTTGCCAGCAGCTTTTCGTGGGCGTCCTTGGCCGCGGTAGAATCCTGATCCATCCGCAACACCCGTGCATCCGGAAAGAGTTTTGCAAGCTCTTCCTCCGCTTTCTGGGTGCCGAACCCCCGGTACTGCAGCTTGCCGCCGCAGGTGGGGCAGACGGTGGGCGGTTCCATCTGGCTGCCGCAGTAGTGGCACAATACCTTATGCGCCGATTTATGGTACACCATGGGCACGCTGCATTTTTGGCACTTGAGCACCTCGCGGCAGTCCTCGCACTGGGCCATGGTCTGGTAGCCCCGGCGGTTCAGCAGCAAAATGGTCTGTTTGCCTGCGTCCAGATTGCGGCGGATAGCGTCCTCCATGGCAAGGCTGATTTCCCGGGGGTTGCCCGATGCCAGCTCGGCGCGCATGTCCACGATCTGCACCTTCGGCAGCGGGTTACCGCCGTAGCGCTGGGTCAGCCGCACCAGCTGGGTGCGGCCATGCTGGGCCGCGTAAAAGCTCTCGGTGCTGGGGGTGGCACTGGCAAGCAGCAGCAATGCACCGTTCTCCGCTGCACGCTGCCGGGCCATTTCGTGGGCAGAATAGCGGGGCGCAGACTCCGAACGGTAGGTGTGCTCCTGCTCTTCATCGATGATAATGAGCCCGATGTTTTCCAGCGGCGAAAAGATGGCACTGCGGGTGCCCACCACAATATCGGCACCGCCGTCCTGGATCATCTGCCACTGCAGCAGACGTTCCGTGTGGTTGAGGGCAGAGTGCTGCACCGCCACCCGGCGGCCAAACTGGCTCTTGAGCCGCAGGATCATCTGCGGCGTCAGGCTGATCTCCGGCACCAGCACCAGCGCTTTCCGGCCCTGTTCCAGACAGTGTGCGATCAGCTTTAAAAATACAAGCGTTTTGCCGCTGCCGGTCACACCGTACAGCAATGCCGAGTGGGGCGCATCATCCTCCAGCTTTGGCAGCAGCGCATCATAAGCCGCCTGCTGTTCTGCCGTCAGGCAGATGGGCTCGTTTTTGAGCGGAATGGACGAATACAGGTCGATGGACTTGTTCACCTTGCTGCATTCCAGCACGCCTTTGGCGCACAGATTATCCAGCACAGCACGGCCGATGCCCTTGTCCTCCAGCTCGTTCAGGGTGCGGGGCCCGCCGCCCAGCAATGCCACTGCCGCCAGCTGCTTGGCAGTCGGTTTAGGCTTTTGCGGCAGCCCGCCCACAAGGCGGTAAGAGTTCTCTGTGTGGCGGGTGAGCTGCTTTTGCAGCACCGGCGTCACACCGTCTGCCGCCACAGCGGGCTTGTACTGCGCACCATAGGGAATGACCGCCTTGACCGCTTCATAATAGGTGCAGAAGGTGCGTTCCTTCAGAAAGTGCACCAGGCGCAGCAGCTCCGGCGTCAGGCAGGCCGAAGCCGGGGCCACGTCGAAAAGATATTTCAGCTTTGCACTTTCCGGTTCGGCATCGCAGGCCAGCACCACGCCCATGCGGGCGCGGCTGCCCCGGCCAAAGGGCACCAGCACCATGCTGCCCAGCTTTACGGTGTCCTGCTGGTCCGGCATGACCGCGTAGGTATACAGCTTATCAAAGTGGAAGGTCGCATTGCTGACGGCAACGCCTACCGTTTTGGGCATTCGTCCAGCTCCTTCAAATGTTATTCTGCGCTTTCGATGCGGCGGCAGATCGCCTCATACAGTGCATCGGCGCAGGTATCGACCCGGTCATTGACCAGCTTCAGGGTGAATTTATCCTGCTGGGCCAGCTCCTGCCGGGCCGTAGCAAGACGTTCCTGAATGCTGTCCTCGGTCTCGGTGCCGCGGCCGCGCAGACGGCGTTCCAGCTCCTCCACCGAGGGCGGCAGCAGGAACACGGTGGTCGCGCCGGGGAACATGCGGCGAATATTCGCTGCGCCGTGCACATCGATGACCAGAACGACCACCTTCCGGGCTGCCAGACGCTTGTCCACCTCTTCGCGCAGGGTGCCGTAGTAGTTGCCGTTGTAGAAGTTGTGCTCCACCACCTGATCGTTCTCGATCAGCTGCTGGAACTGCTCCCGGGTGCGGTAATAATAGTCCACACCCTCCTGCTCACCGGGACGCGGTGCGCGGGTGGTGGCGGAGACGGTCTTTTCGATCTCCGGGTGTGCTTCGCGCAGTGCCTTCACCACGCTGTCCTTGCCGGTGCCTGCCGCACCGGAAACTACAAACAGATATTTATCATTCGCCATGGGACGGTTCCTCCTCTGCTGTCATTCTGCTCTCCTGCCCTGCCGCGCGGTTGGCCACCGTTTCCGGCTGGAGCGCCGAGAGCACCACGTGATCGGAATCCATGATCAGCACCGCACGGGTGCTGCGGCCATAGGATGCATCGATCAGCATCCCGCGCTCCCGCGCTTCCTTGATCAGACGCTTGACCGGGGCCGAGTCCGGGCTGACGACAGCCACCACGCGGCCCGCACTGACCATATTGCCAAACCCGATGTTGATCAGCTTCATAAATTCCTCCGGATCTTACTGCATCATTCCAGATTCTGGATCTGCTCACGGATCTTTTCGATCTCGGCCTTCATGTCCACCACGATGCGGGTGATGTCCAGATCCTGACACTTGGAACCAATGGTATTGGTCTCACGGTTCAGTTCCTGCGTCAGGAAGTCCAGCTTGCGGCCCACCGGCTCGTTCAGGGCCAGAATGTCCCGGTACTGTGCGATATGACTGCGCAGGCGGACGGTCTCCTCGTCCACAGCAGTCTTGTCGCCAAAGATGGCGGCTTCGGTCAGCACGCGGGCATCATCGATATCGCGGTCTTCCAGAATGACCTTGAGCTTTTCATACAGGCGGGTGGTGTAAGCCTCCACACGGCCCGCGCTCAGGGTCTCCACTTTGCCGACGCATTCCTCCAGAAAATTCAGGCGGTTCTCCACATCGGCCTTCATCTTGGCACCTTCGGCGGCGCGCATTTCCACAAAGCGATCCAGCGCCTGTGCCGTAACGGCAGACACATCCTCCCACAGCTGTTCCTCGTCCACATCCGCATGGCGGGTGGTGAGCACATCCGGGAAACGGGTAATCACCCCGGCAGAGATATCATTTTTGACGCCCAGCTGCTCGGAGATATCCCGCATGGCCTGCTGATAGCTGCGGGCCAGTTCCATGTTGACCGCAACCACGGTATCTGCGGCATCCACATTCTGTACGGTCATGCTCAGCTCCACCTTGCCGCGGGTGATGCGTTCGTTGAGCTGCTTTTTCAGTCGGCTGTCCAGATAGCTGCAGGTGCGCGGGATGCGCGAAGAATACTCAAAGTAGCGAGAATTGACGCTGCGCAGTTCCACCGTGATCTCACGGCCATTGCGCACAGCAGTCCCACGGCCAAAGCCGGTCATGCTTAAGATCATAACGTTCTCCTATTTTCTGTTTTTCAATGTTTTTGCATACAGATTCCGGTATATGTATCCGCCTTTGGGTGCACAAGCCCATGTTACGATACATATAGCTTCATTTTACTATTCTTCGGCCCAAAATTCAAGGTGCACTGTTGTGCATTCCGGCCAAAATGCCCGCAATGAACGCCAATAAGTAAAAAAGCTCCGGCACAAAATCTTTGGATTCTGTGCCGGAGCCTGTTTCAGTTGGTTTTGTACACACAGGTAACGCTTTTCTGGATCAGATCTGCGTTCAGCAGGGTCTGCTCCACCCAATGAACATTCACTTCAATGGTATCGCGGGAGACCTCGTATTCTGCAGCAATGCTGTCCATGCTGCGGTATTCATGACGGTAGATCAGGGTCAGCACCAGCTTATCCAGCATGGTAATCTTGGTAAAGCGCGGCTTACGCTTATGCCCCCTACGATAAGCGTCTTCCAGTGCTGCCAGCATCTGGTCAAACTCCCTTTTTCCAACGCCAAAGGTCAGCACATAGTCCCGCTCCGTAAATTCCGCAAGGCGCTGGGCAGTAACTTTTCTCATAGGGGTCCCCTCCTTTTTTTGTGGCAATACCCGAATGCCGCGCGCATCCATTTTTATCCATTATAGAGTGAGGATGTTTTCAAGTCAATGCATTCATTGCCTTTTGGGGCAGATTTTTGCAAAAACATTCTCTGCCGTTTTATACGACCCATGTCATCTCCTGCCCACCATCCTGCTATGCAAAAAGGGCCTCCCGCTCACAGCGGGAGGCCCTTAAAATACCGTTACTTAGACGGGGTGAGACTGATTGGCGTAGTCCACATGATCGCCATCAACGCCCTGCTTCTTGGCATTGCGCTTGTCGAAGAACTTGGGTGCCACCTGCGGGAACATTGCGTAGGTCAGCACATCCTCTTCCTGCGTTGCCCACTTGGCAGCTTCCGCCTTCAGCTTGTCCATTTCGGGAGCAAGCGTATCGGCAAAGCGGCAGGTGATGGGCTGCTCGTCGCCCAAAATCTTCTTGGTGAACTCCGGCTTGATGGGAGCGGGAGTCTTGCCGTAGTCGCCATGAACCAGGCCCTTGAACTCCTTGGTGACCATCTTGTAGCGCTCACCAAGGATAACGTTGAACACAGCCTGCGTACCAACGATCTGGCTGGTGGGAGTGACCAGCGGCGGATAGCCTGCATCCTCGCGGACACGGGGGATCTCAGCCAGCACTTCATCCAGCTTGTCTTCCTTGCCGGCATCCTTCAGCTGCTTGAGCATGTTGGAGAACATACCGCCCGGCACCTGATACAGCAGGGTGTTGGCATCAACGCCCAGACTCTTGGGGCTGATCTGGCCGTTGGCGATGTACTTTTCGCGCAGCTTTGCAAAGTATGCACGGACAACGTTCAGCTGCTTCAGGTCCAGACCGGTGTCATAATCGGTACCCTGCAGGGCAGCGACCAGACTCTCGGTGGGCATGTGGCTGGTGCCCAGACTCAGGGGGCTCATGGCGGTATCGATGATGTCGGCACCTGCCTCGATGCCCTTCAGGATGGACATGGAAGCCAGACCTGCGGTGTAGTGGCTGTGGATGTCAACAGGGATGCTGACGGTCTCCTTCAGCTTCTTGACCAGATCGTAGCAGGTATAGGGAGTCAGCAGACCGGCCATATCCTTGATGCAGATGGAGTTTGCACCCATCTCCTCCAGAGTCTTGGCGTAGGCTGCAAAGTACTCGTTGTTGTGCACGGGGCTCAGGGTGTAACTGATGCAGCCCTGCACATGAGCGCCTTCCTTGTTGGCTGCCTTGATAGCAGTCTGCAGGTTGCGCGGATCGTTCAGTGCATCAAAGATGCGGATGACATCGATGCCGTTTGCAACAGACTTCTGCACAAAGTACTCAACGGCGTCATCTGCGTAGGGACGATAGCCCAGCATGTTCTGGCCGCGGAACAGCATCTGCAGCTTCTGGTGAGGCAGTTCCTTGCGCAGGATGCGCAGGCGGTCCCAGGGATCTTCGTCCAGGAAGCGGATGCAGCTGTCGAACGTAGCGCCGCCCCAGCACTCCACGGAGAAGTAGTTGATCTTATCCATTTCCGGCAGGATGGGACGCATCTCATCCATGGTCATGCGGGTTGCCAGCAGAGACTGGTGGGCATCGCGCAGAACGACCTCGGTAACCTTGATCGGCTTTTTGGCCATGATTGTCACCTCTCCCTTAGTTCATGGAAACCAGAACGTCACCGGAGTTGACGGTGTCGCCCTTGTTGACGTTGATGGAAGCCACAGTGCCGTCCTGCGGAGCAACGATCTCGTTCTCCATCTTCATAGCCTCCAGGATCACCAGCACATCGCCGGCCTTGACGGATGCACCGGCCTTGACCTTGACATCCAGGATGTTGCCGGGCATGGGAGCCTTGACGGCAACAGCACCGGCAGCGCCTGCGGCAGCCTTGGGTGCAGCGGCAGGAGCCGGAGCAGCCTTAGGAGCAGCGGGTGCGGCAGGAGCTGCAGCAGCAACGGGAGCAGCACCAGTGGCAGTCTCCTCCACGGAGACGCTGTAAGCAACGCCATTGACGGTAATATTGTAGTACTTCATGGAAGGATCCTCCAAATCAAAATCGTATCTAAAGATTTATACAGACGATTACAGGGCCATGTTGCCGTGCTTCTTGGGCAGGCGGGCAGCACGCTTGGTGCTCAGCAGCTCCAGTGCAGCAACCACGCTTGCACGGACATTCGCTGCATCGCAGGTCAGGTCAGCAGCACCGCAGGCAACCGCATTTGCTGCGCTGCACACCTCAGCGGTGTAGGCAGCAGCCTTTGCGTTGGTGGCTGCAATGATGTTGTCGGAAGCATCGATCTCTTCCTTGTACAGTACGCTGACAGCAGCACTGGGCTCCAGCGCGCTGACAGTGCAGCCGGTCACAGCAATGCGCAGATCCGCAGCGGCCAGTGCGGTGTAGACAGGGCCCACAGCCTTGCCTACCAGCACAGCCACCTTTGCAGTGGTAGCGTCGGCATAGGTGGCAGCCAGACGGGCAGCCTCACGGATGCCGCCTGCGATGTCATCGGTAGCGCTGGGCACGAAGCCCTCGGTATCCACAATGGTGATCACCGGCACGCTGAAAGCATCGCACAGGCGCACAAAACGGGAAGCCTTGGCTACGCAGTTGTGGCACAGGTTCTTGCCGGTGGCCACAACGCCCACAGCGTTGCCACCCACGGTTGCAAATGCGGTATAGACAGACTTGCCAAAGCCTGCATACAGCTCCACAGCGCTGTCCTTATCGACCACAGCGGCAGCAGCCTTTGCAGGCTCTGCACCAGCAGCCAGAACAGCAGTGGGCTGCTCGAACTCAAAGATCGCAGGGCCGGTCAGGTTGTTGGCCGGCAGCAGGCCCACGATGTGAGCAGCCTTCTCGGCAGCTTCCGCAGCAGTGGACTCCACGATAGCAGCCACGCCAGCCTTTGCAGCGGCGGCTGCGGTACCGGCATCGGCCACCTTGTCGCCCTTGGCGGCAGAGGTGAACGGAGCGGTGAAGAACAGCTCTGCGCCCTCAGCCATGATGCAGACATCTGCATTGGCTGCGCTCAGTGCGCTGGTGCCGCCGCAGACACCCAGAACAACAGCCACCTGCGGGATCACGCCGGAAACCTTTGCGATCTGCGCATTCAGCTTTGCACTGGCGGTCAGCACGTCCAGACCCTCAGCCAGCTTTGCGCCAACGGAGTTGTAGAAGGTGACGACCGGGCAGCCAGTCTGTGCTGCCATTTCCAGAACCTTGATGTTCTTTTCAACATCCTTTACGGTAACAGCTTCGCCATTCTGATAAACAGCGTAAGCCTGCTGACCTGCAGCATAGCCGCAGGCAGCGCTCACTGCACCATCAGCAAACAGCGCAGTGTATTCCCCGTCATCGAAAAACTTGGCGAGGATTTCTCCCTTATTGATCTTTGAAGCCATGGTAAGACCTCCTGGTTGTCTGTGTGAGCTTTCAAAATTGGTTTTATTATACTGAATTTTCCATAAAAATGCAAGAGCTTCTATAAAAGTCCATGCAATTCAACATCCGTCACGCCCCGTTCTATAATTTTTTAACGATTCTGCGTTCCTCTGCCAGAGTCTCCTTCTTCTGCAGTTCCGGGCCATGTACGGTGCCTGCCAAATTTTTTCCTGCATTTTTGTTGATTTCGTTTGTCTCTGCCGCATTTTATTTTAAAGAAAGATATGTTACACTATATTTATATTATATTTGCAGAGTTTTTCCGGCTGGCTCAGCCGGATGCTTTGTTTTCTCAGGCGGCAGCCCCGGCTGCACGGCGCAGGATGTCTGCTGTTTTCCGGTCTGCTTCTGCCGATCATGTAAAAAATTTTCACAGGGCAGCCCGTTTCAACGCTCTGCGACCGGCTGTCCCGCAAATTATAAGAAGAAGGTTCTGCTAAATTGAAAGATCTGTTCATTTCGTTTCGCACTGCAAATCAGGCCTATTCTGTCCTGCGGCGCTCTGTCTTTTCCCTGATGCACCGCGCCGAAGCTGCACTTTTCTCCATTCTCATCCTCTGCAAGCTTGCCACGAACCTGTTGTTCGTTTCCCTGATGCAGCAGGTCTGGTCCCTGACGCTGCGGTTCGCTCCCATGCACTATTTGAGCAACAGCAATGCTTCGGATATTTTTGCTTCCCCTGCCATTATCGGCTGCATCGTTTTCATCGCCGTCCTGACGGCCTTCTGGTCGCTGTTTGAATGTTCCATCCTGCTGCATGGACTGGACCTTGCCCGCAAGGGCGAGAGCATCCGCCTGCCTGCACTGCTGTGTGCCTCCCTGCTGGACGCCTGTCATGCCTTTCTACCGCAGAACTGGCTCATTCTGGTCTACAGCGCCACGCTGATCCCTTTCACCAATTTTTTCCTTGCCGTGAATTATATCACTCAGCTTGCAGTGCCGGAATATATCCTGGGCGTCATTCGTGCCAACAGCCGGTATCACCTGCTTTATCTGGCCCTCTGCGCCGCACTTCTGGTTTTCCTGATCAACTGGGTCCTGGTGCTGCCGCTGTTCCTTCTGGAGCACAAAAGCCTGTGGCAATCGGTTCGTGAAAGCGTCGGCTATGTCCGCACGCGCATTCTCCGCACATTTCTTCTGCTGCTGCGGTGGAATGTTTCGGCCCTGCTGCGTTCTCTGCTGCTGACTGCCGCCATCGCGCTGCCGCTGTACGGCATTATCATCGGCATCGGGATGCAGAGCACGCAGGCCATGTTTGCACTGTCCCGTGCCGCGCTGACCATTGAGCTTCCCTTCTTCCAGTTTCTCATCGACTGCACCATCACCCTTGCACAGTGCACCGTTATTGCCGCGCTCTATGACCGCCTGCGGGGCAGCTTATCGTTTGAAGCGGAGGCAGACTCGGACCGCAGACCCTGCCGCTCCAATGGCAGGTTGCTTCTGACCGCTGCCATTGCCGGTGCCACTTTGCTCACCTTCGTGCTTGCCGCCTGCTACTTTGTTCTGCCGGAGGACGATGCGCTGCGCTCCATGCTGGGCGGCACTGTGCCGATCGTTACGGCACACCGCGGCTATTCCGCCGCCGCACCGGAAAACACCCTGCCCGCCTTCCAGCTTGCCATTGACCACGGCTGTGAGCGCGCTGAGCTGGACGTTCAGATGACAAAGGACGGTATTGTGATGGTGACGCACGACGCCAACCTGCGCCGCTGTGCCGGCCGGAACGAAAACATTTATGACCTGACTTATGATGAAGTGCGGAGACTGGACGCCGGGCGCTGGTTCGGCCAGAAATACACCGGCACCCGGATCCCCACGCTGGAAGAAGTTCTGGATCAGTGCAAGGGCAGGATCCAGCTGAACATCGAGATAAAGCCCAATGCGGCCACACCTGAGCTGGAGGCAGAGACCATCCGGATCATCTATGAAAAGGGCTTTGAGCATGACTGCGTGATCACCTCGCAAAGCTACGATACCCTTTGCAAGGTCAAGGAGCTTGCCCCGGAGATCCAGACCGGCTATATCCTTGCTTTGGGCGTGGGCAGCTATTATGACCTGCCCGCCGCAGACTTTTTCAGCGTGGAGTCCACCTTCATCACCCCCGGCATGGTCCAGCAGATCCACCTGCGCGGCAAAACCATCTCTGCATGGACGGTCAACCGTCAGGAAGACGCCAGCGATCTGCTGAGCCTTGGCGTAGACGACATTATCACGGACAAACCCGAAATGGTCCAGCAGCTGATGAATGCCGATGCCGATCTGGACAGTGATCTGCTCTTTATCCGCGACACGATCCGCAGCCTGATCGGATGGTTCGATGCTGGGGACGAGCCCACGCCGGAGGAAGAGGTGATCGAGGAAGCGATCGAAGACCCCGAAGAGCTGCTGGATGCGGCATGATCCGTCAAAGAAAAACAGGATGCAGCTTTTCTGCAGTTATGTTATACTTGATGCAGTGAATCACAGTTCCTCCGGATGGTGAGAAGGAGCAAAAACGATGCGGAAAACGGACTTGAACGCGATCTATATTTCGGAGCGGGTGCAGGAGACCCTGCGTCCTGTTTCGGTCAGTGCACTGACGGCGGTGGTGGCTCCTATGGGCTACGGCAAGACCACGGCGGTCAACTGGTTTTTGAACCAGCGCAGGCAGACGGAAGCGGCCGTCATCCTGCGGGTGAATATCTATTCCGACAATCGCTTCATCTTCTGGAAAAGTGTTCAGAACGCCTTTGCGGCAGCAGGGCTGACAGCACTGGCGGGCTGCGAATACCCCGAAGATGCCAGCAGCGCCGCCCAGTTGATGGATGACCTGTGCGCCGTGCTGGCAGGAGACACGCCCTGCTACCTGTTTCTGGATGATTTCCACCTGCTAAAGGACGAAAAAGCGGCAAAGTTCCTGTGCGGGCTGGCAAACCGCCTGCCGGCGAACATCCACCTGATCGTGGCAAGCCGGAACAACTTCCTGCCCAAAGAAGAGATCCTCCGGCTGGGGCATCGTCTGCACTGCATTGGCAGGGAGCAGCTGCGACTCAACCATACCGAGCTTGCCCACTACGCCCACCGCTGCGGCATGGACCTGACCGAGGCACAGGTGGAAAGCCTTCTGCGCTCCTGTGAGGGGTGGTTTTCTGCCATATACCTGAATCTGCACTCCTTAGCCGAGCGGGGAATCCTGCTGAGCGAGGATGCCGACATCTACTCCATGTTCACGGCGGCGATGCTGGAAAACCTGCCGTCCCAAAAGCGGGAGTTCCTTGCCATAATGGGGCTTGCGGATGAGTTCACGGTGGAAATGGCACGGGTCGTGACCGAAATGCCGGACGCAGAGGAGATCCTGCTGACCCTGACCGAGCAGAACGCCTTTGTGACCCGACTGCCGGACGGAAAGACCTTCCGGTTCCATCACATGCTCAAGGAGTGTGCCGTGCGGCTGTTTGCCCGGCTGACGCCGGAAAAGCAGGATGCCTGCCGGGAACGGTACGGGGCGTGGTATGAGGCAAAGCAGCAGTATCTCCATGCCCTGACCGCCTACGAGGCGTGCAAGGACTACGATGCAGCGCTGCAGGTCATTGAACGGGATGCCGGGATCCTGCTGTCCTCCCTTGACCCGGCAGAGCTGCTGGAACGGCTGGGGCGCTGTCCGGCGGAAACGCTCAAGCGGCACCCCTTTGCCATTCTGGTGCTGATGCGCTGTATGTTCAACTGGCGGCAGATCCCGAAAATGATGGAGCTGAAGCAGCTTCTGCTGACCACGGTGGCAGAGCATCCGGAGTGGTCTCAGGAAGAAAAAGGCAGCCTTCTGGGAGAGTGCGACCTGATCCTGAGCTTTCTCATGTACAATGATATCTCTGCCATGAGCCGCCTGCACCGTAGCGCCAGTGCGCAGATGTCCCACCCGGCCATCAGCATCCAGAACAGCGGTGGGTGGACCTTCGGTTCTCCCTCGGTGCTGATGATGTTCCACCGTCAGCCCGGTCAGCTGGACCGGGAGCTGGCGGAGATGGATGAATGTATGCCCCACTATTATAAGATCACCAATGGGCACGGCATGGGGGCGGAGACCATCATGCGGGCAGAAGCAGATCTGCAGCAGGGGCGGTTCGACGACGCGCAGATCCTGTTGGAGCGTGCCTATGCACAGATCGAGGGCAACGGTCAGACCAACATGACCCTCTGCTGTGATTTTCTGGCGTGGCGGCTGTCCCTCTGCGGGCCCTACACGCCCCGGGTCCCGCTGGAAGTACGGCGGGAAGAGATGCTCCGGCAGCACAATATGTCATGGCGCAATCTGTTCAACGCCATCTGCGCCTATTACTACGCCCTGCGGGGGCAGACAGACAGCATCCCGGAGGTGTACGCCGCCCACCGCATGAATACTGTGAACACCCTCGCTCCCGGCAAACCCATGATCGGGCTGATCGAAAATCAGGTCTATCTGGCACAGGGAGAATGGGCCCGGGTGCTGGGCCGCAGCCCGGGCCTGCTGGCCCTGTGCGATGCCCTTCACTATGACCTTGTGGCCCTGCATCTGCGGATCCAAATGGCGGCAGCCTATGCCCGGCTGGGCCGACAGGACGAAGGCCTCAGCCTGCTCCAGCAGGCTCTGGCGCAGGCCGCCCCGGACGGCTTTATCATGCCCTTTGCAGAAAATTTCCGGGATCTGAAACCTCTGCTGGAAGCAGCGCAGGAAGGGCCCCATTCCGATGCTGTCCGGCGCATCCTTGCTCTGGGCGCAGCGCAGGAGGAACGCTGCCGGGCATTGAATCACAGCGAGGCCCTGCCCGAAGCTGCCGCCCGGCTGACAGAGCGGGAGCTTACACTGGCAAGGCTCATTGCAGACCGCTGCACCAACAAAGAGATCGCCGCCAAGATGTTCCTTTCGGAAGGAACGGTGAAGCAGTACACAAACCAGCTTTATTCCAAGCTGGGCATTGGCGGCGGGGTGCGCACGAAGCGTGCCCAGCTGGCAGAGTTGTTCGCCAAAAAATACTAACCTCAGGTTAATAGCTTTTTTCACCGGCCCGTTGTACTCTTTTATTAGAGGAATAACAGGCCGGTTTTTCTGCGCCCGGATGCAGACTGAAAAAAGCAGCGCACCGGGCAGCGGAACGGCGGAAGGAGGATGTTTTTATGACAAATGAACTCCGGCACACCCCAAAGCTGCGGCTGCTCAGCGCTTTTCTGGCAGCGGCCATGACTCTGACCACGCTGCCTGCGGCTGCATTCGCGGCGGATGTGACAGATTATGAACTTGCTGTGAATGGAAAGAGGGTGACCTCGGCCAACGCAACGAATATTCTGGACGATGGCAAGGCAAGTTATGAGGATGCCACCCGGACGCTGACCCTGAGTGGAGACATCTCCGTCACGGACAATGCGGTCAACCCATCCGGAAAGCAGCTGACAGTCACCGGAAAAAGCACGGTGACCGGAGCACAAAGAGACCGTTATGCCGGATTTTACAGTGGTGGAGAACCAATCAAAGTGGCTGCTGATGCCGACATTACGCTGGATACGTTTGGCTTTGGCATAAACGCCATGGGCGCAGATATTTCCGGAAATATGAAGATCTGCAACGCAGAATACGGCGTCAACGGAATGGGTACCACGGTCGAGAGCGGCGGCAAACTGACCATTCGTGATGTGAACTATGGCGTCAGCGGACAGGGTGCCACGATCAAAAGCGGCGGCACGCTGGAGATCGACGGCGCAACCGCAGCCGTCAACGATGGCGGTGTCAAGGTCTATGATGGCGGCGTGGTGACCATCACCGGAGCAACCCGCGGCCTGAACGGCAGGTCGGAAGTGAACGGCGGCAGCCTTTCGGTGAGTGCCAAGACCTGCATTGACAACGGTGAAGTGATCTTCAACATCGGCACCCTGAAGCTGGATTCCACCAATAACGAGGCGATTGCCCTGAACAAACTGACGGTAACTGCAGCTGATTTCTGGTACCGCACGGCGAGGGACGGCGCATGGACGAAGGTGACGGGCGGCAGCTGGACGCGGCCTTCCGATACGGCTTATTTTGAGATCACCACCGATGACCCCACTGCCACGCACTACACCGTTACCTTCAACCTCAACGGCGGCACAAACTGGGGCAAAAATGACGAGTGGATTACCGGCGGCAAGTGGAATAATGACCACAATCAGGTGAGTTTTACCACACAGACTGGAGATAAGGGTGAATGTCTGAACGTCCCGCTGATGGAGGGTATGGCCCCTGAGCGGAAAGATTACAAGTTTGTCGGCTGGTACACTGCAGCTGTCGGCGGTGAGCCGGTGGAAAAACAGACCTATTATGCAAGTAATCAGCATCTGGAGCTGATCACAGAGGACATCACCCTCTATGCCCACTGGCAGTGGAACGGCGAGGGTCCTGAGCCTGACCCCGCCCCTGTCCCGGACGAAACGGTGGTCGACGGCGGAGACGGCTCCGGGTTCGGCGCAGTGCTGGCCGTGGCAGGCGGCGCTGCTGTGGTGGGTGCTGCAGGCTTCGGCATCTACGAACTGGCCACCCGCGCCATCCTGAAAGACCTGCTGCCTGAGGGCACGGCGATCCCCGCGACCCGCGGCGAGCTGGCCCTGCTGCTGTGGCAGAACGCCGGAAGGCCGGAACCCACTGCACTGCCCGCCTTTGCGGACACGGCAGATACTGAGACTGCAAAGGCCGCCCAGTGGTGCACCGAACAGGGCCTGCTGACGGCTGAGGACGGCGCGTTCCACCCGGAACAGAAGGTTCCGAAGTACCACGTGATCCGGGTCTGGAAACAGGCTACGGCACCGCAGCAGTGATGGAGCAGCTGCAGATCTGCACCGGAAAACTCAGGACGGATGTGAAGAGAACCTGCTGATGGATCCCGGCAAAAGCGGAACCTGCTCCCCGCAGAGCAGAAGGAAGGTTCTTTTTGCCGCAGCGGAAACGGCTTGGGTCAAATGCTTTTCCGTTTTTTAAAACAGCGAGGCCCATGTCCGGCACCCCTGCGATGCGGACATGGGCCTTTTTTCTCGGCTGCTTCACTGCCGGGAAAACACTTTGCAGATCAAAACAGGAAAGGAGAAAAACAAGATGAAATGGAGAAAAACAGCGGCTGTTCTGAGCCTTCTTCTGGCGCTGAGCATCAGCCTTTCTGCCTGTGGAGGAGGCGCGGCAGAGCCCTCCCCCAGCTCAGAATCGGAGGAAGCCCCGTATTCTGAGGAGACCTCGGACACGACCTCTGCGGCCGAGCTGAGCGATGAGCAGCGGGAAGCGCTGGACGACTGGATCTGGTACGAGCGGGGGGACTACACCTCGGAAAACTGGTACCACATTGCGTCCGACGGCACGGTGGAGATGCACACCGAGTACGGCTCCACCGAGGACACCTACACCGCCTACCCCATGCTGGGATGCTCCTACAACTTTGAGGGCTTTGACGTCGGCCCGGACGATGTGCCTTTCCTGAGCCTTCATATGGAGGAGAATGTCTTCAACAGTGTGGAGATCATCGAGGACGGAAGAGCGTTCCTTATCGGAAATGCAAGCTCCTTTGAAAGCTACTACATCCGCTCCGACTACACCGATGACGAGGACCTGCACAACGCCTGTGTGCTGATGTACCGGCAGTGGCGGATGGACGAAGAGCACCTGTACCTCAACTTCTACCCCAACCACGGCTTCATCCTGTATGGCCAGAAGGATCTGGGAGACGGCGTTTACGGCTTTGATTCGGACAGCGTGTATACCGGTCAGTGGATGGTGGACGGCGATACCGTAAGCCTTTTCTGGGACGACGGAACCGAGGACGCTGCTGTGCTGATCCCGAATGAGCACCCGGGCGATGTGGGAGAAGACGTAAGCACCCTGAGCCTGAACGGCACCGACCTGCTCTTCAACAACAGGTGGTGAACGATGAAAAAACAAATCGGCGTTCTGCTGGCGGCATTTCTGATCCTGCTGCTGGGGTGGGCCATCCTTCCGGCTCCGGCAATGCCGTCGGATGATCCACCGGAGGAAGGCATTGCCGGAAGCGACTGGCGCACATGGGGTATCATCGATGACTCCGGCACACTGGTGCAGGACGGGGAGACCATCCCCTTCTGCGCCTGCGTCCACACCGGGAACACGACCCTCTACCATGACACCGAAAGTCAGGTGCTGCTGGCAGAGCTAGACTACCCTGCCCCTGTGGAGAATGCGGAACAGCGCTACCTCGGCATGGAGACCGCAGACCGGAACGGTGACGGCAGCAGCGATGTCCTTCTCCGCTTTTCACAGGAAGATGGAACGCTGGAACTGTTGTTCTGCTGGGACCCGGAGACCGGGGCCTTTCGATCCGTTCCGGCATGACCGGAGCAAAAACCATTTATTAAAAAAGGAGGCAATTCTATGAAAAACACGATGAAACGCACGCTGGGGCTGTTTGCAGCCGCACTGCTGACCATGTCGCTGGCACTCAGCGTCTATGCATCCGGTCACGACCTGACCTTTACCGACAAAGGAAACCGGATGCATGTCAAGGACAAGACCGTTCATGTGCAGACCTACTACCCCTATGAGTATTATGTGCTGGATGTTCTGGAGGATGCCCTTGTGGTGGCAAACCCCGAATGGGACGACTGCGGTTTTGCGGTCTGCCGCAGGATCACCAATGAATATCTGGACTATACCGGCTCTGATGACGACTTTGTTCTGGACTATGCAGAGGAATATCTGGAGTATGATTTCCAGCAGCTGTACGGTGGTCAGTGGCCCGATACCTCGTGGGAGGTAGTGGACGAGAGCAGCGCTTCCAACCGCATCGCCACCATGCGGGGCTACATCTGGAACGATGAGATGGATGCCTACATGTGGACCGTGATCTACTGGGACACCAGTTACAACAACGCCATGGCAAAGACCTTCTTTGTCCCGGAGTACAACGGCTACGATAAGGCCGACAAGATGGGCAAGAAGGTGAGCAGCACCGTCGGGTGCTGATGGGAGTGATACAGTATGAGGACACGGAACCGTGCCCCGCAGGAAAAAATGCCGGATGAAGAGCTTTCCCGCCGCATCCTGTTTTACGGGCATCTGGCAAACCTCTGCGCCTACGGCTGCATTGCAGGTGCCGTGCTGGGCGTTCTGGCCGGCATCCTGCTTCAAAGCTTCACGGCGGGCTGCACCATCGTGATGCTTGTGATCGTAGCAGCGGTCCTTTTGATCCAGCTGATCCACGCCATGCAAAGTTCCCTGATCCTCGGACAGCTGGGGGATGGTTTTATGGCCGCACTGCACAAGGCCTTTGGCCCGCAGCCGGAGCACAGGCAGTGGCCCATGAGCGATGAACTGGCGCGGCGTTCCGGGCTTTTCCCGGAGGAATGGGAATCGGCCAGTGCCCACGGCAGCTACGAGGGCAGCTATCAGGGCATTCCCTTTGCCATGCACAACGCTTCCCTCATCCACGTCTGGGAGGTGCGCGACCCCATGCCCGACGACCCGCACAACACCCGCACCTGCTCCAAAACGATCTTCAAGGGGTTGTTTCTGGTGTGTCGGATGCGCAGGCCGATGGCTCCGGAGCCCTTTGCCCTGCCCGGTGAGTTTGATCTGGCACCGGAAAGCTGGAAGCAGCAGTTGCAGAGGGCCGTGGACGCCCGGGCGCTGCGGATAAGCTTCCGGGGAGATCTGATGTTTGCCGCCTTTGACACCGACCGGAAGATCATGGCAGTTTCCAAGGACATCGACCCGAAGATCATTGATGAATACCGCCGCAGTTTTCAGGACTCGGTTGACATGATGAAGGATCTGATGGAAGCCGTGGCGCAGAATACGGAGCTTTTCTGAAACAGGAGGAACCAAAATGAAACGTATCGCACTTTTACTTGCCGCCTTGCTGATGTTTTCCCTGACCGGATGCGGCAGTTCCGAGGCCGCGGGCGAGGCTTCGGACTCCGACAAGGCCGGGGCTTACGAGGTCATCCCGCCGGAGGATGGCCGGGGCGACCTGATTTCCGCCTCTTCGGACGTGGTGAGCATCCCGGTGCTGGTGGGCGGCGGTCTCCCCTTCACCAGCATGGAAAATCTGATGAACGAGAACTATGAGGATGGCACCTACACCTACGAGGACATGACGCAGGACGGCTCTGTGCTGGTGGTGGATATGGCGTTCCAGTCGCTGCGCACCAACGAGACGGTGGAGGAATACGCAGAATATGCTGCCCAGTTTGCCGCTCTGGATACCGGCGAAGGGGAACCCCGCGATGTCACCTGCTTTCAGGATGAGGACTACACCCAGAACCTTTCCTACCCGGTTTACATCGTCTGGTACACCACCGGCTCGGGGGAGGACCAGCGGGAGTGGATGGTCTACACGGTGGACACCGACGACTACACCTACCTTTATGCCTTCGGCACCATTGCCGATGAAGCGGACGACATGCAGGATGTGTTCTACAACATCTGCGATCATCTTGAACTGGTGGATTGAGGTTTGAGGATATGACACTGGAACAATCGGTTCTGCTGCTTGCACTGGGTCTGGCCGGGGCCTATGCGCTGCCCCGGCTTTTGCCCCAGAAGCCCCGGCTGCGCCGGGGACTACAGGCCCTGTGCATCGTGATGGCAGTGCTCAGCGCGGCGTATGCCCTGCTGACGCTGCTGTTCGTCTGGGCAGCAGGACAGAAACTTTGAAGATCGGGAGAAAACGACCATGAAAAACAAAACTCATCTGCTGCCCCTTGCCAGCCTTCTGCTGGCAGGCGGCATCCTCTGTACCGGCTGCGGCGGCGATGCCCCCGCCAGCAGCGTTCCGGCTGACGTCAGTACGGCTTTCCCTGTGGAAGAGGTCGATGCCATGGACGGCTACGACTACATCAATGATTATGTCGGTCTGTGGGGGTATTACGACATCGAGCTCTGGCTCCGTGTCCACGAGGACAGCACCTTTGAATTCGTCAACTCCGAGGACGAAACCATTTACACCGGCACAGCAGCTGCAGACAAATACGGCATGGACCTCTACTTTGACGACGACACCCCGCAGATGCGGCTGGATCTTTCGGTCAGCGGCGACCTGTTGGAGGAAGGCTCTTCGGATGCTTTGCACCCGGTGGATGCCATCGTCTCCCGGGCGACCTGCTTTGAGAAAAACGGGCTGGAGATCAATGGCGTTGTGGATTCTTCCGACCCCCTCCGGCTGGACAGCGGCGTTTGCAGCTTTACCGGAAAGGGCAGCGGCTACAACACCGACGAGTGTTATTGGCAGGTGACAAAGTACAACGACGTGACTCACGACGGCATCCGGGAGATCCAGTTTGATGCCGTGTGCTATATTCCGGATTCCTCCATCCCCTACTTTGGGCAGACCTATGATACCTACATTTCCAGCGAACTCTACGATGCCTATACCGGCACATGGCTCACGGCATCCACCGCCAGGGGGGATACGAGCCGGGCCGACCACCACTATTATCACACGGTGTACTGGAACGACAACGCTTACGACATCGAGTTCTTCTTTTCTACCGACTGGAACATGAGCAGCACCAGCGATGACAAGATCTTTACCAAGAGCTATGTGGTCTACCTGCCGGAGGATTACGACGGACTGGTTTTTGCCGCACAGGCGCAGCCGGACAACTATGCTGATGCCATGGCACTGAATAATCTGGAAAATGTAAGCCCCGAAGGCAACATCATGGATCTTGCTCCGCTGGACCCCTACGCCAGCCTGTACTTCAGCATCTGCGGCTGAGCCGGACAGAGAAAAGGAGAATGCTATGAGCTATGGAATGATTTTTGCGATTGCCGTGGTGCTTCTTCTGGGATGGCTGCACAGCAGCCGGAAAGAAGCCGCCCGACAGGACGTAGACCGCCGCATCGTCCCGGCGGTGCTGGATGCTGCACTGCAGCAGGTGCAGTTTACACCCAATGGCAGGATCACCTGTTTTGGGGACTCCGGGCTTCCTCTGCCCCAGTATGACCGCATGACCGGCGGGGAGCACGTCCGGGCAAAATATCGGGGCTATGAGGTGGAGCTGTGCAGCATCGAGCTGGACCGGGATGTCAGCTATACCGACCCGGACGACCCCACTGTGGTCAACGCGCCGTCCTACGACACGGTATACGCCGGGCTGTGGGGCATCTGCCGTTTTGGTGTGCCGATGCCCGTGAGCCTGACCTTTACCCCACGGGGCAGGCTGGGACAGCTCGTCCGGGGTGCATCGGTACAGAACTCCATGGACGGCTTTGAACAGCAGTTCAAGCTGACAGCAGACGATGAAACCGCCCTGAAAGCCTGCCTGACGGAGGAGAAATGCCGGAAGCTGCTGGCTCTTGCCGGGACAGCGGAGGGAAGCTTCAGCGGGAGCCTGCACCGGGACGGCACCCTGTATTTTGCCGTGGAAAACAACAAAGGACTTTTCAAGGGCAGCGGCAGT
>ERZ506764.927-NODE-927-length-20420-cov-6.446158_pt1 | contig 20420 bp, 12 predicted proteins | sample MGYA00513041_ERZ506764 | MGnify/ENA metagenome assembly ERZ506764
TATACCGCAAATTGGGGCGTGCAGATTGTAGGAATGATTTTTCAAACACGCTCTAATCTAAAAATACAGAGCTATCTGCAATATAACAACAGGATACTGTGCAAAGTATATAACACTAACTATTCCGATTCATTAAATTTACAAACTTACATTTCAAATAAATTCTATGTTTCGGAACAGTTATAAAACATTATAGGGCAAATAAGTAAGGGCAAGTTGATTGATATAAAATGTAATCGACTTGCTCTTATTTATGGTACAATCTAAACGGCTGCAAAATAATAAAATAAGTAGCAAAATCCATACCAAAGGAACTATGTCAAAAATAAATAACACAATAAATAGAAAAACAACTATAAAAAATAAATTTCAAAATAAACAACAACGTAACTATAAAAAAACAAACTTAAAAGCAAATACCATATAAATAACCACAAATAAACTACAGGAAAAATGAGGAAAAAATCTTGATAAACTTTACTATTATTTTAGCCGATGATGAACAGCAAATATTATATGGAATGAAAAACGGCATCGACTGGGAGAGCCTTGGTTTCTCCGTTGTTGGTACGGCACAAAACGGAAAAGAGGCCTTAGAACTCATTGAAGAATATCACCCAGACCTTTTAATCAGTGATATTAAAATGCCATTTATGGACGGTTTAGAGCTTTCTAAAACCATTCATGAGAACTACATAAACACGAAAATTATTCTTTTTTCCGGTTGGGATGATTTTGAATATGCCAGAACCGCTATCAGCTATGGAGTTTCACAATATATCATGAAACCAATCGACTACAACGAAATGCAGAAACTTCTCACTACAATGCATGAGGAACTCGAAAAAGAATATGCCGAGAAAATGAACCGCACCCGCTTGGAGAACATTTACACAGAAAGTATTCCTCTTCTTCGGCAGCAGTTTTTTACACAGCTTTTAACAGAAACTCTTACCGAAGATTATTGTACTCTTCAAATGAAAAATTTAAAACTGAATCTTGATTATAAAGTTTTTCACATCATTACTGTAAAGATTCGTGAAAATGATTTAAATGATGTTCTTTCCGAACTTTCCATCAAGGAAACGATTAAAGAATCTCTCGAAAAAATAACGGACCTCTACCATTTCGGTATGATTGACAGAGAAGTATTTTTGCTATGTGGCAATAAAAAGCACGATATTGAACGGATTACCCGTACTATACAGGAGGCCTCCGTCATTATCGAACGTATTTTTCACACGAAAATATCCTGCGGCATCAGTTCCAGCGGTACCAGTTTAAGGGCACTTCCTGTCCTCTATCAGCAGGCTCTAGAAGCACTTGATTATAATGTAGTCATTCAAGATGAGAGCTATACTTACTATAATGACATCCTTCCGCTCCAAAAGGATGCACCGCTTCAAAAAGACGATGACTGGAATTCCGAAGTAGATTCCATTGAGAAGATCATAACTCACTGTTCTGAAGAAGAACTGAAAACTGCTGTTTTAAATATGCTTGAACATCTACATGAAGCCCATTACAACTTAAATGAATACCAGATCGTCATATTAGAGATTTCCTTCTCCCTCGCCCGTCTTTATAAAAAATATCAGATTACCTCTGATAAAGAATTTGCCGGTTCCAAAAAAATGGCGGTAAAAATTCTTTCTTTAAACACTGGCGAAGAGCTCGACAACTGGCTTATTAATTATTTTCAGCTCATGCGTACATTGATTCAGAAAAAGCAGGTAGATAATAACGTTATTTTAGCAGAAAATGCAAAGAAATTAGTGGAGGAACATTTCCGTGAACCTGACCTTTCCGTAGAGTCCATTTGCAAGGAACTTCATGTGAGTTCTTCCTACTTTTCAAAGATTTTTAAGCAGGAAACGGAAACTACTTTTTTAAATTACCTCATCAGCCGCCGCATGGAAGAAGCGAAAATGTTACTGAAAATGACCGACTACAAAAGCCATGTCATCGGAACAATGGTCGGATACCCCGAACCAAATTACTTTAGCTATGTATTTAAAAAGCACTGTGGTATCTCTCCGGTAAAATACCGAAAACTTGGAGGGGAAAATAACTAAAAGGACCTTCTCCCAGCATCCAGAGTATGTTTAAAAAATGCTTTTTGCAAGATGTACGTCACAATTTACGGGAAATTTTCTTCCCTGACAAACGAAAGGATTTATTTATGAACAATAAAAAATTAAGCATTCGTGTTCTTTTTCCTTTAATAATGTCCATCTCGATTGTCTTCTGTATTTTAAGCTGCATGATACTGTTTTCTCATTATATTTCTACCTATCTTGTCCGTAAAACGATAGAAGAAACCAGCAGGCAGAAAAATGTACTTGCACAAAATATTGAAAATGAAATAGATTCAATCAATTCTATTATGAATAACATTTACTACAACACAATCAAAAAATATGATATTCAGGACAAGAACTTTAAAACTATTTTGGCAAATGAAATCACCAGCAATTCAGAAACAATCTATGGACTCGCTTTATATGATACAGAAGGCAAAAACTTATGGCACTCTAACAATTTAACCAGTATTTCCATGCAAAATGAAAGCTGGTTTACTCAGGCAAAAGATAATATCGAAACTATTTGTTACGGCTCAAAAAAACTTGTTTATCCCGACAACGTAAAACAGGTATTTCAGATAAGCCGCTATGTAGAGTACATTAATCATGGCAAAATGAAGTCCGGTGTTCTTTTAATGCAGTACTATACCGATTCCATCGATGCAATTTTAGAGCATTATAAGAATACGCAAAACTCTTACTGCTACCTGCTTGATAATACATCGAACTTTCTTTATCATCCGTTTATAAAAGAAATTTCTTCTGGTTTATATAAAGAAAACACTACTAAAATTGCTCTAAACAGCACCAATTACAGCATCAAAAAGCTACATGGTACAAAGTGGCTGATCGAACGTCAGCAGATTGGTTATACCGGCTGGAATATCGTCCTTGTCAGTTCCCTGTTTAATATTCACACAGAAAATATGGGTATTTATTATGTAATCTGGCTGCTTCTGCTTATCGTTGGAATTATTCTTGTTTTCACTGACATTTTGCTGTTCCATGACTTCACAAATCCTGTCTACCAATTACTCGATACCATGCAGGAATTCGGAAAGGGCAATTATGAAGTAAAAGCCGCAGAAAATGGAATTGGTGAACTGAAAACATTAAGTGCACATTTTAATATTATGGCAGAAAAATTACAAAACCAAATGGACGAAATCCGTAGAAATGAACGGGAAAAACGAAAAATGGAGAAAAAACTTTTGCAGTCTCAGATTAACCCGCATTTTCTCTATAATACGCTGGACTCTATCATCTGGATGATACAGAGTGGCGAATATAAAGGTGCCGAGCAAATGGTATCCTCCCTCGCGAAGTTTTTCCGCATTTCTTTAAGCCAGGGAAAAGACATTATCCCACTGGAAAAAGAGTTGGAACACGCAACAAGTTACCTCGCTATTCAAAATATCCGTTTTAAGGACAAGTTTGAATTTTCCGTACAGGCAGACAAAAAACTTCTTCATTATCTCTGCCCCAAACTTTCTATCCAGCCTCTACTTGAAAATGCTATTTATCACGGTATGGAAGGTGTGTACGATGATGGCGAAATCACTATTTCTGTTTATGAAAAAGATAACCTCATTCACATTGACGTAAGCGATAACGGACTCGGTATGCCAGAAAAAGTTGTGGAATACATCATGCACAACCGGGTTGTTTCCAGCAAACGAGGCTCTGGAATCGGTGTGCGTAATGTCGATGAGCGAATCAAACTTATTTACGGTGAACAGTATGGTGTCACTATTGAAAGTGAATTAGATGAAGGAACAACCGCAACGATAATTATTCCGAAACTGGAGGAGACTGCAGAGATAAATTCAGATGAATCCAATAAAACAAAATTATAGAAAATCAGCAACTTGTAATAATCTAACAATACTACACTGAACTAAATCTATAATATATATTACAAAAAACTGCCCAAATAGACAGTAGCCAATAACACTAAATTAAAAGAAGTTATTAAAATCAGGAGGAAACTGATGAAAAATAATAAGAAAAAATATGCTTTAGTAATCATCTTAATACTCTTCATTGCCTTTTTTTCCTCGCAATGTATGATGACACGCACAAACACCGAAAGTAAAAAAACGGTAGCAGTAATCCTTCCCTACACTTATAATAAAGAGAATTCCCGTATATTAGATGCCATCCGAGATTATGCTTACAATAATTCTATTATACTTGATGTGTGGCATGAAAAAAGCCTTTCTTCAAATGAGCTATCTTCCATCATCGCTAATGAAGAACAAAATCATGCAATTGGCATCCTGTTAATTTATCCAGAAAACTATTTAACCCAACAAGAAAAACACTACGATTACAATAATGTACTGGCAATTACAGACACAATGCAATCTTCCTTTTCTCATCATGCATCCTTTGAAACCAGCCCTTCTCCAAGCTATCCTCTCCCTGTCTCCGCACGGGTAATAAAGAAAGTTCATGAAGGCAAAACAGACTGCATTTACATAAAAAATACATACAAACTTGGCTATGAAAGCATTCAAATGCTGGATACTTACTCACGAAATAAACATATGAAAGATATATCTATTCCGTGTCAGAAAGTAGATAAGGCAGCTATTGAGAGCGGGGAATTAGATGCACTACTGACAAATTAGAAGAGTAGTTTTAATTCAATCTACACACCCCAATTTACGGTATATTTCGCCTGAATGAATACAAAATATACCGTAAATTAGAGCGTGCAGGCTGCAGGAATGATTTTCAAACACTCTCTAAACATAATAGTTTTCCAAAAATTTAGTCAATATTTATCAACTACAGATAATAAATTATACAGAACACGAAAGGATTTCCGTTATGAAAACAAATCTTTTTAGCTATAATTCCATCCTGTTTACCTTAATCATCATCCTGATAAGCACCATAACCATATGGAAATTACCTCAAACGCAGAATGGATACACCCACATAGGCATCGCCGTTTATGATATGGACGACACTTTCATAAACGACTATGTAACCAAACTCCAAAACAAAATTGACCGTTCTTCTTTTTCTGGCAAAAAAGTTCTTTACGAAATCTTTGATGCAGAAGGAAATGCCAACCGGCAGGAACATCAGCTTCAATATATGTACACCCAAAACTTCGATGCCCTGCTTATTAACCTTGTAACTCCATCTTCCGCCGCCAGCGTCCTAAACGAGACAGCAAACCACGATATCCCTGTTATTTTATTTAACAGAGAAGCGGATAAAAAGGACTTATCCATCTCCAAACAGACATGGTACGTCGGAACAGCGGCAAAAAAAGCAGGAGCCATTCAGGCAGACATGCTCCAGAATGTATGGAATACAGACAAAATAAACCTGGACCGAAACAAAAATAATAAACTGGACTATATTCTAATCGAAGGAGAACAGACACATTTTGATGCTGTAAGAAGGACAAATGGCTTTTTAGAAAACAGCCAGAACCTGCCTCTAAATCAGCTTACTAATCTCTCCGCAGATTGGCAGAGAAACCTTGCCTCCGTGAAATTTTCAAAACTGGATACTAGCATTATCCAATCTGCAGAAGCCATTATCTGCAATAATGATGACATGGCACTTGGAGTTTACGATTACTATAAACAGCATAATCTCAAACTCCCCCTTATTCTCGGAATTAATAACAGTCCAGAGATGAATCAGAAAATACAAGCTGGAGAAATTTATGGAACTGTAGATAATGGCACAAATGACCAGATATCTTATATCTGCAAATTGCTTAATGATATTCTAAATAAGGATACCGCCAAATATCACAAAATATGGTATAGCAAACCGTTTGCTATTGAAAAGTAATTTTTAACCCAGCTAAACACAGAAAATAGAAATGCCATATTATTATATCTGTGGCCTCGAAGCAAGTGTGGAATGCGGGTCCTTAAGCGAGTATTCCACACACTGCGACTAAAGTCACAGATATAATAATATGGCATTTCTATTTTCGTCTGTTTTACATCTGCTTTTTGAAATTACTTTTCTCTTACTGCTATTTTACCTTCACAGTCCTTGCCTTACTCCATGCAGAATAATAATTCTTGCCGCCAACACGTTTGTAGGTGCGAATTCGTACATAGTATTTTTTCTTTGCTGTTTTTACCTTTAAGCTTACTGTTTTATATGACTTAACCGCCTTTGTTTTCGTGCCGGATGTAAATCTGGCATTGGTAGAATATTGCAGTTCGTAGCCTGTATTCTTTACGTTATACTTTTTCCATTTTGCTATAAAGTACTTTTTATATCCTTTTACCTTGGAAAAAGTCGTTGCTTTTGGATTAATTACCATGCTACGAGTTACGACTCCTGCATAATTACCCTTGAACTTAATTGTATAAGTATATGATCCAATCTCTTTTCTTCCCTTAGGCACAGTTACCGTATAATCTGTTCCGTTTCTTAAAGATTTTCCTTCAGAATCTTTTACAATTACTGATGGACTCTGTACCTTTCCGTTGTATGTATATACAGTACGTGATAATGCGATTTTTTGTATTTCATTGATAAAAATCATATGCTCATAATCCCATTCTCCACAAACTGTACATTCATCGTATATTGCTCCCAACTGACCTACTCTTGCTTTCTGTTGATGTCTTTTAAACTTATGTGGACGTTTTTCTATTTCTTTTCCTTCTTCAATCAACTCTCCACAGTCAGAACAATATTTATCGCCTGTATATCCGGCTGCTTTGCAGGTAGCTTTTTTCTGATTACGAATTTCTGTCTTTGTGTGCTCACATGCCGATGGTTCAGGAGTCACTTCTTTCTGTACTGTAATCGTCACTGTATATGTAGCTGCTTTATAGCTTTCTGTTTCTGACGCTTTTACAGTAATTTTCGCTGTTCCTGCTCCTTTTATCGTAACAAGACCATTTCCATTTACTTCTGCTACATTACTATTATTGGATTTATATGATAACTTACCATTTCCATTTGTCTTCACATCTAATGTAAATGGATTATCACCATATTTCTTCTCGATGTTTGCAGTACCTGTTATAATCTGCTCTTTTTTCTCTATCGGTACTTCTGTTACGGTAACCTTACATGTCTGGCTGACATTACTTCCGTCTAATGCTGAAACTTTAATATTCGCTGTTCCTGCACTAACCGCTTTTACCATTCCGTTTTCATCTACTGTGACAACATTTTTATTGGTTGACTCCCACTTCACAGCTGGATCTGATGCATTGGCAGGTAATACCGTTGCTGTTAACTGCCGTGTCTCTGCAACTTTCATATTAAGAGAAGCTGGGCTGATTGTTATTGCTGTAACTGGATGTACCTCTGCTTCGTCCTGTGCAACAAATGTAATATCATTTTCTTTTGCATAGGTTTCTGCATAACTTCCAGCCTTTCCGTAAATTGTTATACTTCCCGGATAGCTAAATGCATCGCTCGCTATAGACTTCGTAGCGGATGGTATCGTTATCTTTGTTAAGGACGCACATTCGTTAAATGCACCTTTTCCTATAGATTCTACCTTATATGGTACAACGATTTCTTCGAGGTCATAACATTTGTTAAATGCATAATTCGGAATAGCTGTCAGTCCATTTCCTAACGTAATCTTTGTCAAATGCTCACAATTTTCAAATACATTGTTTCCAAGTGTTGTTACACTGTTAGGAATTGCAAGCTCCGTTAGTTTATCGCAGCCATAGAATGTCTTAGATCCAATTGTTTTTAATCCACCTGGTAAAGTAATATTCTTCAAACCAGAACAGCCCTCAAATGCATTTCCTCCAATTGTTTCAAGATTCTTTCCGCATACTACTTTTTCAAGCTGCTTACTTGCATTAAATGCACTTGCATTAATTTTCTTCACATTATCTGATAAAGTAATCGAAGTAATTCCTGATTCTGCAAATGCTTTCTGTCCAATGCTTTCCATTGTTTCTGGTAATGTTACCTGCTTTAAGGCGCTGCATTTATTAAATGTCTCATCAGAAAGTGCTGTTATACTTGGTAATTTCACACTTTCTAATGCTGTACAGCCTTTAAACATACCATTTGCTAATGTTGTAATACTTTCTGGTAAAATAACTTTTTTCAGGTTTGGACAATAACCGAACACTTCCTTATTCATCTTTGTAACGCCATCAGGTATTGTTATTTCCTCTAAACCTGTACAATTTGCAAATAAACTTTCACCAATTTCTGTGATTCCCTCTTCAAAGTTTATCGTTTTTAAATTATCGCAATTTCCGAAGACTCCTGTATGTGCTGAAAAACTTTGGCTCTTTGATATACCATTTGCCAGTTTTTTAGGTATAAACACCTCTTTTAAATTCTTACAATCTTTAAACGCACAGCAGTAAATATTTGTAAGAGTTTTCGGAAGTTCTGCCTTCTCAATTCCTGAATTTACAAAGGCTTCATGCTCAATTGTTTTAAGATTCTTTGAAAATGTTACATTCTTTAAGTTCACACAACTTCCAAAGGCATTATGGCCAATTGTTGTTACTGTATCTGGAATAACAATTGACTCTAATCCATTACATTGTGCAAAAAGCTGAGAAACAATAGCTGTTGTTCCTTTCTCAAATGTCACCGTCTTTAAGTTTGCACAGTTTCCAAAGGCATCTGTATGCGTAATAAATGATGTACTTGTTTTATAATTTGCCAGCTTTCTTGGGATAAATACTTCTTTTAACGCTGTACAATTTCCAAATGCACAACACCAGATTGTTGTAAGGCTCTTTGGAAGATCTGCCTTCTCAACTCCTGAATTTACAAAAGCTCTATGTCCAATCACTGTAAGATTCTCATTAAAGTTAACTGTTCTAAGACTCTTACAGTCAGCAAAAGCGTCTTCTTCAAGTTCTGTTACTTTTTCTGGAATCGTTACTTCTTCAAGTCCTGTACAGTTTGCAAATAAACCGGCAGGAATCTTTGTCCTTCCATCTTCAAAGGTAACTGTTTTTAAACCATCACAGCCATAAAACGGTCCATTTACATAACCCCGTACATAATCTGGAGTATAGGAATGCTGGCATTTTTCCAGGCTCTTTGGAATCCAGATAGACTGAATCTTATCATCGTTGAAAAATGCATGTGCACTCATTTCTTTTAAATTTTTAGATAACTTAACACTTGCCAGATCTGTACATTTCGCAAATGCACCTTCCTCAATCTTTGTAACACTGTCTGGAAGTTCAATTCTGCTTAATGAACTACATCCAGCAAAACACAATCTCGGAATAGTCTCTAATTTTTGTGAAAATGTTACCCAGGAAAGATTAGAGCAGTTCGCAAATGCTTCTTCGCCTAACGATATGATATTATCTCCCATTGTTACACTCGTTAGAGCTGTGTTGCCTTTAAACACTCCTTTACCAATCGCAACTACTGGATATCCGTCTATTGTTTCCGGCAATGTGAGAGTCTTCATATTTCCCTGATAGCTGGTAATTGTTGCATTATTGTTGGAATCTAATTGATACTTATAGATACAGTAAGGTTCACCTGCAGAATTTAGCAGATAAGAATTATCTCCTTTACTCCATCCACTTCCGCTAAATGGGGAATCTGCTGTCGTAAAATACTTATCACTCCATTTGATTCCTCTGGTACATCTTGCAACCTGTCTTCCGTCCTCATAATGTTTAACGATCTTCGCAGGACTGTTGTTTTCATCCAAAATGGTTCTTAATATGCTGGAACCTTTTGAAAATACACCAAACTTAACCTTCGCCTCCATTCCATATTCCGCATACACATAGGCTGCAAAATGCATACATTGTTTTGGCTTTTTATCATCTTTATAGGTTTCTCCCTTGATACTTGCCTTTCCGCCTGCTTCTATATAGGTATTCGCTACAATTACATTACCTGGAACATCATTAATACCAAAGTTTGCCTTTAAACCTAATGCCGCAGTTGCCTCAGTATTAACACCATACTGTTTATTCTTATAGGAACTTATTCCTCGAATAACACCATCGTCCGCACATACACCTACTTCGACATCTCCACTTGTTTTACAGCTAAGACTCGCTTTTGCCTCGGCATTCATATTTACATAGAAGCCACCGATTCCCGGTACACCCATGTAGAATAATTTCAAATCAGATATTGATGGAAGTAAATCTGTCTCCATCATTGAAATGGTATAATTTATATCTAATTTTCCAACTAATTTTACTAATGCCTTTCTTTTTGCAACATTAATATTATAGACAATCTTTGTATTCTTCAAAGAAAATCCGACAGTCAGTGAACCGGCACCTAATGTATAGGTTCCACTTCCCTTGATTGCTATTCCACTTAAATCTGCTTCACCGGAAATTCTCGGTGCCGCTTTAATCGCACGATTTAAAGACCTATATGTCTTTCCCGTTGATTTTTCCACATAATAAATATCCATGCCATCTGCAGGTTCCACAAAAACATTACTTAAATCCAGTTCTCCCTGTGCATCAATATCAGGAACTAAATCTTCATTTTTTGCATCTGCAATAGTTACGGTTGTTACATTTCCATTTACAGAAACAGCTTTCGCATTATAGGTTCCCACAATCTCGTCCATATAAATAACAAAGTCTTTCCCCTGCTTTAATTCCTTAGAACAATCCGTAATTTTTAATGTTTCTTTATCTATCCATTCGTACTTCGTATTCTCCGGTAATTCAACCGCAGTTCCATCAAGATCAATTTCATACGCATTCTCATAATTTGTTTCTACCGTCTCTGACTGAGTAACTTTCTGCCCTTCCTGAAGCATCGTCTGTGCTTCTGTCTCTGTCAGTTTTCCTTCTGGTAAAAATGAGCCATTGCTTAATGATAACCACTTGCGGTTCACCGCAACTTTATCATCTTCCAAATACTTACAATCATCAGCATCATTAAAAGTAATACTTGTATCACCTTCATCAACTTTAAAACCTGACTGAAGATTCATCGTATGCGCTGCAAACTCTCTCGTTACCGCTGCATCTGGTTCTAAATTCTCTCCTGCTTTTACATCAATCAAACCATAAACAACGGCAGTCATAATATCCGGATAATATGTATTATCTTCCGACAAATCTGGATAATAATTATCCGGATAATCACTTTTACTTACTGATAAATCAAACTTTGTCACAAGCCGATGAATCCATTCCCCTCGCGTAAGTGAAGCTGCACTTTTCCCCGATGCCTCCGCGGTTGTTGCCTGGGCATTTGTCGATACAGCCAGCACTAACATACTAGTCAGACATAATGTCCAAAGTACTATGGCAGCAAATCGTTTTTTCCACATCTTTTTTCTCCTCATTTCTTTAAATTTTATGTATTGGATAGATATAGTAAAATTATACAATGAATTGTCTTGGACTGTCTATGCAAACTCAGAATTTATTTTGAGAGAGATTTGTGAGTGGCTTCAGATGTTTATGGCGTTTACGAGGAGTTGGAGTTTTGAAGGATTTACACTGGAACTATTATTATATTATAATATGGTTATTAATAATTGAGGAGGAACACCATTGAAAACAATTGAATTATCAATTTCCGATAAAAATAAATCTTTACTTACACACCTTCAGGAAAATGGAGAATTTTTACCTGCCTATTGTGCCGGTAGAGGAACCTGTGGAAAATGTAAGGTACAATTTTTAAATAATATACCAGCCCATACTACACATGACGCTGCCTTTTTTTCAGCAAAAGAACTCTCTGAAGGCTGGCGGCTGGCATGTCAGGCTTATGTAAAAGGGCAGTTTACTATTCAGATAGAAGATTATGAAGAAGACCAGATTCAGGCTGCCTCTGCATTTAATCTGTCGGCAGATAAATCTGTTTCAAATAAGTTTACTGCGGCGGATACTGTCTCTGACTCTTTATCTAAATCCGCCTCAGTTCAACACATCTCAATGCAGCCATCTTCAGAAAAATCTGATTCGAAAATTGCTACTGCTCTATCTTCATCCACTCATAACGAAATTTCCAGTTATGATTCTCTTGCTCTCGCTGTCGATATCGGAACTACAACCATTGCCTCCAATCTCATTGATACAAATCAAAAAAAAGTATTACAGACCATAACCAGTATCAATCATCAGCGAATATTTGGTACCGATGTCCTTTCACGAATTGATATAGCCAATCAGGGAAGACTTTTGGAGCTTCAGAGAACTATATTAAACGATTTAGATTCTATCTGCGAACAATTTCAGCTAGGAAAAGATATCACAAAACTTTCTATTCCTGTCATCATTTCTGGCAACTCTACTATGCAGCATTTACTTCAGAAATTATCCTGTGAAAGTCTTGGATCCTTTCCTTTCACCCCTGTTGATATTTCCATGCATTCCTACAAAAACATGACGATTCTTCCGGGGATCAGTACTTATGTAGGTGCCGATATTGTCAGTGGTATTGTAGCCTGCGGAATTGATCAAAAAGAAGAAGTTTCACTTCTCGTAGACCTTGGTACAAACGGGGAAATGGTTATCGGTAATAAAGATCGACTCCTCGTAACTTCAACCGCAGCAGGTCCGGCTTTTGAAGGCGGCAATATCCGCTACGGTATTGCCGGTGTTCCAGGCGCAATTGATACCGTAACTATTTTCGATAATCATCCAGCCATTTCTACTATTTCAAATAAAAAACCAATTGGCATCTGTGGAACAGGAGTCATTGAAACAGTCTATGAACTTGTAAAAGAAAAAATTGTTGATAACACAGGATTGATTGCTGATAAATATTTCGATAATGGATATCCATTGACAGAGAATATTTCATTTACTAACAAGGATATTCGTGAGGTTCAATTAGCAAAGTCGGCTATTCGGGCCGGTATAGAAATCCTCGTAACCTCCTATGGTATTGATTACTCTCAGATTGCACATCTATACCTCGCCGGAGGTTTTGGGCAAAAAATCAATTATACCAAAGCTGTCGGAATCGGTATGTTGCCCAAAGAACTGAACGACCGAATCATATCCGTCGGAAACAGCTCTCTCGCAGGCGCAGGCATGTTAGCGATGAACTCTGAATTATCCCATCGCTTTACACATATTCCAGAAATTTCAGAAGAAATCAGCCTTGCAAATCATAAAGCATTTAATGATTTATACTTGGAATATATGTCTTTTTAAAACTTTCTGCTTATCATTATTATAGAAAAATTCTATTTACAGATTTTTCTTCACAGTAGCAGACGCAATTCATCTCCCACCTTAGAGGTCGGAGTCTTCTTGCTGTAAGAGGATCAAATATTTAAAGGGTGTGAAACAACTCACATGAGTAGCTCACACCCTTTCTTAGAACTATCTTACGACAATCCTTTTTTCATTTTCTTATTACTATCTTTTCTATTTCCAATCTTTCCAAACATCCGGCTCATAGCCGACTGTCGCCTGCTTTCCATTTCTGACAATCGGTGTTCTTATAATCTTTTGATTTTCCAGAATTTTTTCTTTTTTATCTTCCTCAGAAAGATATTGAACCAATGCCAGTAAGTTTTTATCCTTACACTTAGGGTCAATCAGCTTTTCATAACCACCTACAGCTTGACATACAGAATTAAACTCCCCCTTACTAAGTCCTTTTTCTTTCATATCTACAAACTGATATTTTATTCCTCTTTCTTTAAAATAGCGCTCTGCCTTTTTGCTGTCAAAACTCTTTTTCGTCCCAAAAATCTGTACGTTCATCTCAATTTCCTCTCTATTCCTTCACAATATTATTATAGTTTTTTCACTATCTTCAAATATATCTGATTACATTTATATTTATTTTTGAATATATTTCTTAATAGTATTTTTCTTATATTCTATACCTCTCTATATTTCTCGAACAATCCCAAATACTCTTTTTCCACCTCAGAAAATGATCTCACCGTATAATCAACCTTCACATGCAGCTTTGGCTGCTTTTCTTCTGATTCTTCATCCAATAAATACTTTAAATCATACCACAATAATGCATTATCAATCTCTTTTATCAACTTCTCCTCATCTATGTTTAACGTGAAACCTAAAAACTTCGTATAAATAACATCTAATAAATGATTCTCATATTCCTTATACTTCTTCATATTCTGTTTTAAAGGTCTTGGTACATCTGACATATAACACTCACTCGCATCATGTAGCAAAGCTGCCAATACAAGTCGATTAGAATATCCCTTTGCCGCTGCTTCCTTCGCACATAAAATACAATGCTCTCCCACAGACCAGAATGAGCTGACATGTCCATTTCCCCGACAGATCATCGGAAGTGCGTGAGCAATATCCTCAATGCAAATTAATTCTGCATCAGGATTTATCGGATCAAAATGTTTTCTCGTATATGTAGTAATATAATTTCCCATAAAATCACGCCTTTCTTATTACTATTTAATTCATTAGATAAACTACAGACGAAGCCAGTGAACTTCATAAGCCATATTTGTGCTTTTAGTCGCGGCGTGTTGAATGTTCGCTCCACGTGCTCGCATCCAACACCTGCTCCGAGACCACAAATATGCCTTATTCGGGACAATGGCTTCTGTGCTGTGGCTGGAGAAGGTGAATTAAACAGGATGAGGGGATTGGGGGGGCAGAAGCTGATGTCTTCTGCTTACTCGAAAATGACTGGGAGCAGGGGGATGATTTAGCTTTTTTAATGGTTATCTCAGCAATATTCCAATAATTTCAGAATAAAAAGCAGACTGTTGTTATCAATATCCATTCATTATCACTTCCATTTAAATACAAAACATCTATTCACAATATTTTAAGAGCAAGCAGAAAACTTCTGCCCTCTCCCCTAAATCCTCACAACCACTATTTAATTCAAACAAAAGACAGCCCGAGAAGAGATACGATTATCCTATATTTGTGGCCTCGGAGCAAGGTTTAGATGCGAGCGCATAAAGCGAGCATTTAAACCGCCGCGACTAAAGTCACAAATATAGGATAATCGTATCTCTTCTCGGGCGTCTGTCTCTTAATGAATTAAATAGTAAACATATTATCTGTTGAAGATTTTCTAAGTCTTTTAATGTATCCCCTGTTTCCAGAGAATGATTTCCTTCATCTGTCAAAATAAGAGGAAGATTTAACTTTTTACATCCTTCTGTAATATCTTTTGTATCAGCCCACGGGTCTGCCGTTCCATGAAATACAATCCCATTCCCATCTGCAAATAAAAATGTCTGCTGAAGTGGTGTAAATAAAATATTCTTTGCTGAGAGTTGATGCCTTCTGGCAAATGCAGAAGATATGACTGTTCCTATACTCTTTGATACAAATAATATATCTTCATATTCTTCCCAGCAAATATCCTGCAAAATTTTTTCTGCCTGCTCTAATCCACAACGAAAAGCTTCTTCCATCTTTTCTTTATTTTCCTTTATTCCTGATGGAAAATTACCATATTCTACTTTCACAAGTTTGTATCCCCTTGCTACCGCAAGTTTACCTGTATAGTAGAGTAATGGCTTATCACAAGTATAACCAATTCCTGGAAACAGTACTGCTATTTTTTTCTTCATAATAATCTCTTTTCCTGTTATTCTGCATTGCTATATTTTCTTTAATAATCCATAATTTAATTTTTATAAATAGAGCAATTCAATGCTAATGATTCTGGATATCAATATGTGATGAAATCTATATTTTCCATAATCTACCCTTTATTTTCCATCCATGCTATCTCTCATCTTCATCATCCAAGCTGCAAATTCAACCCTTCAAATAGTTCTCCTAATCGAACCTTTAATGGCTGTGAATCTTCTTGCTCCTGCCGTTCCCTATAAATGAGCTTATAATTTGGATTCTTTTCCAATTTTTCAATAAGACGTGCTGTATTCCATGCATCATCCAGCCCATCATGCATTCTTCCATCTGGCTCAATATCACATAGCATCAAAGCCTCCTGCAAACCTACTGCCTGCTCAAAGTTATACTTTTTCCCGAATATTTCCTGATAATCTACCCAACGCTCTGGCTTCATCAATTCATCCAGTTTCTCATCATTTAACTTCTTACTTTTAATCTCATGGTCAAGCTGCCAGTAATCACTTTTACTCCATGCAAAAACTTTATATTCCCGCTCTCCAAGCCAGTCTGCCATATGAATAAGTGCATCTTTCAGCTTCGGTGCATTCTTTATCTGCCCTTTCTCAATTCCTGTAAGATTCGTTATAAAGTAATCAAGGATACCAAACTCAGGATGTACATACTGGCATAAAGTTCCTATTTCCTTATATTCTTCATCTAAGAGAACTGCTCCAACCTGAATAATCTCACTCGCATACTTATAATTTTTTCCCCGATAATTCTTTGGGACTTTGCACATTTCTAAATCAATAACCAGATAATTCAAGCACTCACCCCCTCTATATATGTTTTTTATCTGTATTTCTTGTCATCATAAAAAAATACCGCCTTTCTGATATTTATTATATCAGAAAAACGGCTCTAACAATAGCAAAAACCTATAACAGCAGGCTTTGTCCCTGCCGGAGGCTATATCGGATAGGGGGCAAATGTCCGGACGCCAGTTCTGCATAACCAATGATTGCATTCATAGGAGTTCTGATATCATGGGACATATCAAGCAGTAAAGAATGACCATCTTGTGCTTGCCGGAGATCAGCGACAATGTCATGAACGCCGCATGGGGCACCATGCAGTAGCGGGACACCGTTGTTGTGAACCTCACCGAGACACACAAGACCGTACAGAACATCAAGGCACGGGGAGCATTCACCGTCAGCATTGCCGATGCAGCCCACATAGTGGAAGCAGACTATTTCGGCGTAGAGTCCGGCAATAAAGTTACCGATAAATTTGCCCGCAGTGGTCTGACCGCCAGCAAAGCAGAAACAGTAGATCCACTCTCATCAACGAGTTTCCGATCTGCCTGGAGTGCAGGTTCATCGAGTATCAGAACAATGAATACGGATGCGGCGTTATCGGCAAGGTGGTCAATGTCACTGCCGATGAGAGCGTTATGGGGGATGGGAAAATTGATATGTCTAAGGTCAACGCCATCGCATTTGACCCCTACACCCACGGCTATTATAAAGTCACCGAGCGTGTGAGCGAAGCATTCCGAGATGGCTTAAAGCTGAAAAAGTAAGGTATGCAGAAAAGGAGCTTTCGCATAAGCGAAGGCTCCTTCTTAAAATATCACAAATTCTAAGTTGTCAAACAGCGTTCGTTGTTTCGCTTTGTGGCATTTTTACACACTGCTGAATCACACCTGTAACATACGTAATGGAATCGGCGCAGTCGTTCTTGAGCCATTCTGAGATAATTGCCATCAATCCCCGAATATAAAAGGGGGTGTTTTCTGCGTAAAAAACGGAAAATTGGCAAAATTACCTAAAAACTGCTAAATTTTTTACTTCCAGCCCCGTGCTGTGGGGTCCAGCATTTCGGCGGCGGAGTAGACCAGCGCATTGCAGATGGCGGCGGCGAGTCCGTGCGTCATCGTGCTGGGGTGGGGCGTCGCCGGGGCGGCGGGAGCCACGGTCTTTTCCCAATATGTGTCGGGCGTGGGCATCTTCGTTGACCCCGGCCAGAGCGAGATCATCGCGGCGGGCGTCCACTACCTGCGCATCGAAGGCGCGTGCTATATCGGCGTCGGCATCCTGTTCCTGCTCTGCGGCTACTACCGGGCGGTCAACAAGCCCATGATGTCGGTCATCCTGACCATTGCTTCGCTGGGCACCCGCGTGGCGCTGGCCTATCTGCTCTCGGCTACACCGCTGGGGGTCACGGGCATCTGGCTCAGCGTCCCGATCGGCTGGGCGCTGGCGGACGCCATCGGCATCGGGTACTACCTCAAAACCAAAACGGCATAACGAAACAGCCGGGAGACGTTCCAAAAGCGGAAGCCTCCCGGCTGCATTTTTATAAGTTGTGTGCTCCGTTCGGTTACTTGAGCAGGGCGCTGTGGTCTGCGCCGTCAATGGTCAATGCCGCGCAGGGGCCGGTGTGGGTCCAGACGACAGCCGTTTCATCGGGGGCGTCGGGTTCAGCCGCCAGCAGGGCGTCCACCGAGACCGTGGTGGAGTGGGAGAGCAGGGTGGTGAACACAAGGGTCTTCACGCCCTGAGCCTTCAGGGTGCGGACCATGCCCAGCGTCAGGTGGGCCGAGGCCACGATGCCGTTGGCGCGGATGGTCAGGGTCGTGCCGTTCTGGGTGCAGGTGTGGGTGATCTGCTTGCCCAGAACGTTGGTGACATACAGCCCCTCCACCGTGACCGGGCGTTCCACTTCCACCGAGCCGGTGGAAGGTGCTTCTGCCGCTTCAGTTTCGGTGGGCGCTTGCTCGCGTACAACATCACCGGGCTGGGAAACATCGTCGCCCTTCCCATTGCGGCGGGTGATGGTCGTGCCCACCTGCAAACCGGAGAACTGCGTTTCGCCGTTGGTCGAATCGCCAATGGCCACATCGCCGCCGCCAGTGGCGTTGATTGTCACTTTACCTTCAATGGTGATATCAGCGTCTGCTTCAGGAGCAACAACGCCGTTTTCGTCCGGGAGCGAAGCACCACTGCCGATAGCGGCACCACCAGCACTGATTACGTTACCGTCGTCATCAACTTCGGGAACGCCACCGGTTGCATTGATGGTGGGAGAGCCATCCTTGTTGCTGCGGATGACGATACGGTTTCCGGTGCCATCGTCTTTAGTTTTGGCGTTCGAACCGCCACCGATACCGGCAGCACCAGCGCCACCCTGAGCGTTCTTAATAGTGACATTACCCTCAATGGTAACATCGCCGAGGGAGCCGTAGCCGCCACCAATGCCAGCGCCATCTGAGCCACCGGTGGCGTTATCAATGGTCGAATTACCTTCGATTGTGACGGTCACATCGCCGTGAACACCGCTGCCGATACCGGCAGCGCCGTCACTGCCAGTAGAATTATGGATTTGTGCATTATCTTTGATAGTTACAGTGCCGATAGTATCCCAACCACCACCACCAATACCTGCGGATTGAACACCACCTTTGGCATGCTCAATGACAGCATCACCGGAAATGGTTACGTCGCATTCACCAGCATAACTGCCGCCGATGCCAGCAGCACCAGCACCGCCCTGTGCGTTTTTGATGACGGCATCACCTTCAATGGTCACTGTGCCCAGACCCTGATAGCTGCTGCCGATGCCAGCAGCCATATAGCCACCAGAGGCTTCGGTGATGGTGCCGCCGCTGATGGTGACAGTGCCATTTCCTCCAATAAGAGTGTCCTCCGGTATCGCGCCAAAACCGCCGCCAATACCGGCACCATAATTGTCCGTAGCCTTTGCGGTGATATCGCCGTCGGTAACTGTGACAGTACCATTGCCGTAGGCACCGCCGCCAATACCGGCACCCAGACTGCCGCCCGTAGCGGTGATCGTACCACCGGAAATTGTCACATCGCCGTCACCGCCGACGGCGTCCGTGTCACCGGCACCGCCGCCAATACCGGCAGCCCCATAACCACCCGTGGCAGTGATCTCACCGCCCGTAATGGTCACTTGGCCGTCTTGTTTGTCACTGCCGCCGATGCCAGCACTGTGGTAACCACCCGTGGCAGTCAAACTGCCAGTAGTATCGGACGCACTTCCCTTTGCGGAGCCATCATCATTCTTTTCGTCCTGAATCGTCAGCGTGCCGCTGTCGTCGGTCTTGTTATGCTCCAGACCGGCGTGGCCATATCCGCTTGTCAGCGTGTTGTTGCCGTTCAGCTCGATGTTCGTATTGCCGCTGCCGGTAACGCTTACAGCGGTCTTATAGGCGTTCGAGTCATAACCATACTTGTACCCTTCGTCTACATTGATCGTTACGTTATCCAGCGTGACATTCACCGTCTTGCCTTCATCTGCATCGATCGTTACTGTATTCGAAGACGCGGTAGAAGTGTCGCGGTTTGTAATAACCGTGTCCGTATCATTCTTAGTTGTTTCACCATTCTGTGTGACATCGTTGCCGCTTTCACCAGCCGAAATCGAGATGTCACCATTTTCAATGTACCATGTACCCGCAAAGGCGGGGAGCGTCATCCCGACCACAAGGGCGGCGGTGAGGGCGAGGGCGGCGGCGCGCTTTCCGGTGGAGCGGCGGGCTGTTTTGACCGCAGAAACCGGGCTGTGCCCCAGAACACGCATGGCGAGTTTGCGATAAGAGATCATAAGTGGTTCCTCCTTTCAAAGTTTCAAATCCGGTAAAACATGGGCTTATGCTTGTAAGGAAATTATACCACTCTCCGGGGGGAGGATGCAAGTAAAACTGCGTGAAAGGCCATGATATAAGGTCGATCCTGCGGTAATACACCGTAGCGGTCGAGAATCGGCGTAAACACATGACGGAACAGCCTATCATAGCTCTTATCCATTT
>ERZ506764.979-NODE-979-length-19437-cov-4.785213_pt1 | contig 19437 bp, 9 predicted proteins | sample MGYA00513041_ERZ506764 | MGnify/ENA metagenome assembly ERZ506764
GCGGCATGACCAGCCACGCAGCTGTTGTTGCCCGTGGCATGGGCACCTGCTGTGTTTCCGGCTGCGGCAATGATAACGATGTTGCTATCGATTACGATGCAAAGGTTATCACCATTAACGGCCACACCTTCCATGAGGGTGACTGGATGAGCATTGATGGCTCTACCGGCAACATCTACGAAGGCCAGATCGCTACCGTCGCTTCCACCGAGAACGCCAACTTCAAGCGCTTCATGGGCTGGGCTGACGCAAACCGCCAGATGAAGGTCATGACCAACGCCGACAACCCGCGTGACGCGCAGAACGCCGTTGACATGGGTGCCGAGGGCATCGGTCTGTGCCGTACCGAGCACATGTTCTTCGCCGAGGACCGCATCAAGGCTGTCCGTGAGATGATCTGCGCCCGTACCGTTGAGGAGCGCAAGGCTGCCCTGGCTAAGGTCGAGCCGTTCCAGGAGGCCGACTTCACCGCTATGTACCGCATCATGGGCGAGCGTCCGATGACCATCCGTTATCTGGATCCGCCGCTGCATGAGTTCCTGCCCACCAAGGCCGAGGACATCGAGGCTCTGGCTAAGGACATGGGTATGACCACCGAGGAGCTGAACAACGTTGTTGTCAGCCTGCACGAGTTCAACCCCATGATGGGTCACCGTGGCTGCCGTCTGGCTGTTACCTATCCCGAGATCGCCGAGATGCAGACCAACGCTGTCATCAAGGCTGCCCTCAAGGTTTCTGCCGAAACCGGCAAGATGATCACCCCCCACATCATGATTCCTCTGGTTGGCGAGGTCAAGGAGCTGAAGTTTGTCAAGGACGTTGTCGTCAAGACTGCCGATGCCCTGATCGCCGCTGCCGGTGTTGACATGAAGTACGAGGTCGGCACCATGATCGAGATCCCCCGTGCAGCCCTGACTGCCGGCGAGATCGCCAAGGAAGCTGACTTCTTTAGCTTCGGCACCAACGACCTGACCCAGATGACCTTCGGCTTCAGCCGTGACGACGCTGCCAAGTTCCTGACTGCTTACTACGACAACAAGATCTACGAGAGCGATCCGTTCCAGCATCTGGATCAGATCGGCGTTGGCAAGCTGGTCAAGATGGCTGCCCACGATGGCCGCGCGACCAACCCGAACCTGGGTCTGGGCATCTGCGGCGAGCACGGCGGCGATCCCAGCAGTGTCGAGTTCTGCCACAACGTTGGCCTGGACTACGTCAGCTGCTCTCCCTACCGTGTTCCCATCGCCCGCCTGGCCGCCGCACAGGCTGCCATCAAGTCGCCTCGCGGCTGATTTGCCAGCGAGTATAACCATTAAGTTGAATTACGAACAGGCTCGCGCCTATCGAAATTCGCGTGGTTACGTACTTTGGCCGGGGAATTGGAAAGACCTGACAGTTAAGGTTCTTCTATAAATCCTATCAAGTCCCGAATTGCTTGTATCTGCAATTCGGGACTTTTTGTTTTATTTTGCCCTGTTTTGTACATTTTCCTGAAAATGTACACGGTTTGATGGGTCAGACAAAAAAAGCGCACACCCCTCGGTGTGCGCTCGGATTTCACGTCTGCGTCGATTCCCGCAGGCTTACCTGGTAACCCAACTCCATGCGGGTTTCAACAGGCTGCCCCTGCAAGGCGCACAGCAACTGCTGCGTTGCTTTTAAGCCAAGGATATCCGCGTTAAACTGCACGGCGGTGATGGGCGGCACGGTATTGACCAGATTCTCATTATCATACAGCGACGCCAGCCGGATATCCTGCGGCACGCGCAGGTTCAGCTGCTTGAGCATATTCAGCGTCAGCTGTGCCAGCCGTTCGTCCATGCACAGGATGCAATCCGCCCCGCGCTCTACAGCCTGCTGCACAGCCTCCATGCGCAAATCGTCGCTTTCCAGCTCCAAAAACAGCAGGCTTTCGTCAATTTTTTGCCCCATCTTGACATAAGCCTGCCGGAAGCCCTCCAATCGGGATTGGTTGACGGTGTACAGCATACTACCGCCCAGCAGCGCGATATGCTTCATGCCCTTCATCAGCAGCAGACTGGTCATCTCACGGCAGCCGCCCACCTGGTCATGGTCAACGGAAAGTACCTGATCGTCCTCCGGCTGACCGATGGCGACAAACGGCACCTTGCGCGCCTTCAGCAGCGGGATCAAGGGGTCACGCTCCAGTGTGCGGGTCAAGATCAGACCATCGATTTTGCGGTTATCCAGCAGTCGTTCCACAGGACGGGTTTCGTTTTCGCCCACCAGCGTCAGCAGGACATCGTAGTCGGAATCCCCGGCAACCTGATAGACGGAGCGCATCACCTTGCGCAAAAAGGGCAGCTCAAAGTCGGAAAATTGCGTGGAAATCACCAGCGAAATATTGTAGGAGCAGTGCTTCACCAGCCCGCGCGCCATCATACTGGGGGTATAGTTATGCGCTTTTACATAGTCCAGCACGCGTTGGCGGGTTGCTGCGCTGATGCGCCCGTTGCCGGATATGGAACCGGACACGGTTGTCTTGGATACGCCAAGCGCCTGCGCGATTTGCGTGATATCGATCGGCTTATCGTTCTTCGGCAAAGGTGGCATGGTTTCTCATCTCCGATATGTATTTACCATTATCATAATCATTTTTTGCCGAATCGTCAATTATTTCTTGCGTAAAGCTTCCCCTTGCACAGCCCTCACACCGTTCGTCTGCACATTTTTTTGCGCAATTTGCGGCACAGGGCGCGTACCTCATGCGCGGTTTCAGAGGTGCATGGATCGGGCGCAAACTGTGCCGCCTGTACGGCATCCAGCAGGTGCTGCACGGTTTCGCGGTCCGTCTGCGGGCAATGCGTTTGCAGAAATTCCGCAAATGCCGCTTCGTCAGAGGACACCTCCGCCGCCAGCCCGCAGCGCCGCATCTTGCGATGGAGCGCACAAAATTCTGCCTGTACGGTCTGCAAAGGTGTGCGCCTTGCACGGCGCAGAAGTGCCAAGGCCAAGACGAGCAGCAGCAAAACCGTAGGCAGCACCCACAAAAGCGGGACGCTTTGCGGCGTTTCGGCAGGGGAGTCGGCCTCCTGCCGCGCGGGCAGGGGTGTATCACTGTCTGCGGCATTTTGCCCTGCCTGTGCGGCATCGGCGGCAAGCTCACCCTCGGTCAGTTCGGCTGTCATACCGGGGGTGACCTCCAGCGGCGTCCAGCCCTGCCCGGAAAGGTAAATCTCTGCCCAGGCGTGGGCGTTATCGTCCTGCAAAACGGCACGGCAGCTGCCGTCGCCCGCAGCGGTAAACAGACTTTGCGGTGCGGCGTAGCCTACCACATATCGGGCGGGCAGCCCCACCATGCGGCACAGCAGCACCGCTGCCGAGGCAAACTGTGTGCTGCTGCCCGCGTGGCTCTCGCTCAGGAAATACAGCAGCGGGTCGGTGTCGTCGGGTGTCTCGGCGTCCGCGCTGTAACGGCAGTGCTCGTTCAGCCAGCTGCGCACCAGTGCGCGTCGGCCATCGATGTCATCATCCCTGAGTTTGCGCTCCTTCACCAGCGCAGCCAGTTCCTTGTCTATGGCATCGTACCCGGCACCGTCGGGCACATCCAGGCAGCGCGCACGGACATATCCGGCGTAGGCGCTTTCCAGACGGTCCAGCACCCCCGCGTCATCATCGTCACGGGCCGCCAGCAGTTCCTCTGCCTGTTTGCGCGGAAAATAGTAGAACATATCGTCCTGCACGGTCTGCCCCGCTATGGCTCCGTCGCCGTCCGGCGTGTAGTAGTCGTTAAAATATGCGTTGTACGGCGCAAACGTGTAGGCATCGTTTGCATGCAGACGATGTACGGTCATTTGCTGCGGCTGTGCGCCGCTGTATGCCGCGCGCAAAAACGGCAGGTTCGCAATGGCAAGCCGCCCGTCGCCGTCGGTTTTCCAGTTTGCTGCGGCACTGTCGAAGGCAGCGGCATTCCCTGCCTGCCAGCTTGTGCCGTCATAGTCCACGCCGATAAACCCGCGCAGGTAGACGGTCTCCTCCGGTTTGGCGTTGGTCGTGACCATTATATCCTCCAGCCCCGTCAGCGCCAGGCCGTCGCCCCGTGTCAGGCTGCCGTCCTCCACGCCGCCCGCAGCAGCACTGACATGGAAATTCAGTGCCCCGCCGCTGATTTTCGGCAGCCACTCGATCGCCGCGCTCAGTGCGGCCGCGCAGACTTTGTCGGTCACAGGCTGCAGCGCGTTCAAGGGCAGCATCAGCACGGGGCGCAGTGCCAGGGCAGGCAAAAACAGCACCGCGCAAATGGCAGCCATGCCGACACCGGCCAGCCTTTGGTTTATGCGGTGGGTCTGCAGGTTGGCGGCATAGACAGCGGAACCCTTGCCGCGCCACAGCCGTTTGCGCACCAGCGACCGCGCCGCCGCACAGCTTCCCAACCAGCCCGGCAAAAGCAGCAGCCAGCCCAAAACGGCACGGCCCGTCCCCGCCAACAGCGTGAACGCCACGATCGGCAGAAGCACCGCCCCCAGCAACAGCGCGTCGGTGTGGCGGGCTGTCAGCGCGGCCAAAAACATTGTAAACGGCACTGCAGTCAGCAGCGCAAACAGGCCCATCTGCGCCGAAACCGGCGAGGTGGACACCACAAAATTTGCGTTGAAGCGTGTATTCAGGCACAGCCTGACGGCATCCGCGCACTGTGCCGCACCGGCCAAAAACGGCTGCTGCACGGCAAACAGCAGCACCAGATACCCCACGGCCAGCGCCAGCGCCGCGCCGTAACGGCCCGCCTTGGAAAGCGGGACGCGGTGCAGTGCCGGCCACGCCGCACACAGTGCCGCCACGCCAAGCCATACCCAAATCGGCAATGCCAGTGCAAACGCACCGTTCAGTGCCGTCAGCAAGCCCAAGGCCAGCAGCTCCGAAATCAGCAGATCCGCCGCCGTTTCCGCCATGGGGTGGGCAGCGGCCTTGGTGCGGGGCAGCAGCACACGGTCCACAAATACCAGCCCCGTAGCGGGGTCGGTGTCCTTGCGGCGGGTCAATCTGCGCAGCCGCTTTACGGCGGCCTGCCCAAAGTGCAACAACTGCTGCGGCGCGTCGGCCCCCTCTGCCAAAACGTTGCCCGCAGGGTCAGCGCGGTAGGTTGCGCCCAACGGCTCGCGCACGGTCAACTCGCCCACGCGGGCGGTCAGTTTCCAGTGGATCAGCTTCGGTGAATCGCCTGCACGGTAGGGGCGCAGATCATAAACGCCGTCGGTCAAATCGCAGCCCGCCGCAGTCACTTTTTCGGCGCAGTTCTGCGGTTTTGTGCCTGCGCCGTCGTCCTCGCCCTCGGCGGGGGGCAGCACACACAGTTCTCTGCTTTGGGGCGGCACGGCGCAGTGCGCGGCAAACAGCCCCAACAGGTCGCGCACGGTGGCTTCCCGCACACGGAACTGCCACAGACCGCTTTTTGCTGCGCGCAGGGTCACGCGCAAATCGGCACACTGATGCGGGGCCAGCATCGCGCCGCAGGGCAGTTCAATGGCCGTTCCGCTTTCGGCGTCCACAGCCTGCAAAACGACACGCAGCTCCGGCACGGGCCGCCGCCCGTTGTTGTGCAGTTTCACCAGTACGGCAAAATCCTCGTCGGGGTGCACGGGGCGGGCAGGCAGCTGCAGCGTTACCGTCACATCCCTGCGCAGTGTGCGGACATACCACGCCAAAAAGCCTACCAGCAGCACCGCCAGTGACGCCAAAAAGACCGCAAACGACGTGCGGCTGACCGCTGCCGCGGCAAACAGCACGGCCAGCAGCAGCGCGCAGCCCACCTTACCTGCCATGGAACGGTTTCTCCGGGCGAGGGCGCGGCACGGTGTGCAGAACATCGTCAAGGATATTCTGCACTGTATCGCCGCCGGTGCGGGCCTGTTCGGTCAGGCACAGACGGTGGCGGGCCGCATCGGCAAAAATCGCGGTAATATCCTGCGGGGCCACATAATTGCGCCCGCCCAGAAAAGCCGCCGCGCGCGCCATACCGGCCACTGCCAGCGACGCACGGGGCGAAAGCCCCAGCATCAGGCGGCTGTCCTGCCGCGTCGCGCGGGAGAGTTCCACGATATACCGTCTGATTTCATCGCTCATATATACTTCGTCTACCTGCTGCTGCATAGCCAGCAGGTCGTTTTTGTCCATCACCGGCTGCACACGGTCCAGCAGGGCGCGGCGCGGCTGGCGGGACAAAATCTCCATTTCCGCCTCCGCATCGGGGTAGCCCATGACCACGCAGACCATAAAGCGATCCAGCTGGGATTCCGGCAGCATCTGCGTACCCACCGAGCCGACGGGGTTTTCCGTTGCAAAAACGGTAAACGGCTGCGGCAGAACGCGCGTCACGCCGTCCACCGTGACGGCGCTTTCCTCCATGACTTCCAGCAAGGCGGACTGGGTGCGGGCGCTGGTACGGTTGATTTCATCGGCCAAAAACAGGTTGCACATCACCGCGCCGGGGTGGTACACAAATTTGCCGGTTTCCTTTTGGTACAGCGAGAACCCCACAATGTCGGACGGCAGAACGTCGGGGGTAAACTGCACGCGGTTTTGGGTCAGGTCCATAGCGCGGGCAAACGCCTGTGCCAGCGTGGTTTTGCCCACGCCGGGGATATCCTCAATCAGCACATGGCCGCGGGCCAGTATCGCCATCATGATTTTCAGCACGACTTCCGGCTTGCCCAGTACCGCCTTGCTTACCTCGGCTGTAACGGCCAGCGCCTTTTCGTTGATATTCTGCATGGGTCAATCCTTTCTATGCCTGCGCCAAATCAGCATACAGCCGATCACGGCGGCAATCAGCAGGCATCCCGCCCACAGGGCGTTGTTTTCCAGCCAAATCACCCAGTTGGAGTACGCGCCGCCCGCGTTTTCGCCGCCGCCCTCGTGGGGCAGGGGAGTGATACTTTCGGGGATAACTTCCTCCAGCGCGGAGGTACCGTCGGCCTCCACCGTCACTTGGCGCGGTGCGGCGTCCCAGGTTTCGTCACACTCGGCCAGGTCTGCCGCATGGGTGGCGGCCTCTGCGTCGGGGTCGCGCTCGGCTATCACCAGGTAGCGCTGGGTGTTTTGGGTGTAGGGGTGGCAGGTCGTCAGGGTAAGCAGGTCGCGGCCAGGCTGTATCAGCACGGCGTTTATGTCGTCCGGCTGTATAATTTTCAGCTCGCACACGCGGTAAACCAGCGTGTCCCACGGCGTTGTCATAGTAATTTTGTCGCCGATTTGTATCTGCTGCACGTTGCGCAGCATTTCCGCGCCGTAATAGCCGCGGTGGGCGGCAATGACGGTGTTGGTGTTTTCGCCGCCCAGCGGCATGGAGGTCTGCCCCAGCAGCGCGCCGCCGCGGGCCATGTTGGCCGCGTTGGCCCCCAGATAAACAGGCAGTTCCAAGTTCAGACGCGGTATCCACAGCGCGGCGATAACGTCGTCGGGCAAGCCGTAGCCCGTCAGGTCAAAGGCGGGGGTCTCGTAGGCAAAGGGGTCTTTCAGACCGCTTTGGCCTTGGGCAAAAAGCTGTTGGTTGTAGGCCAGAAACGCGTCGTACAGTTCGGGGTAGGCGCGCGCGGGTTCGGCGGCGGAGGTTTCAGGCGCGGCGGGGGCGGCAGCTTCGGCGGCCTGCACAAATTTTTGCACGGTTTTTGTGCTTTTCTGCTCCGTCAGATATCGGCTGACCGTGGGCTGCAGCATCAGCCCAACGCCCAGCAAAATTGCCAGCCATGCAAAAATTTGCAGAAACAGGCGTTTCATCAGTCTTCCTCCTCGCGCTTTTTGCAGCGGTGCAACAGCAGCAGCAACAGCAGCGCCTCGCCGCCGATAACCACACTGCCCGTCACGCTGATCCACGGCCAGGCGTCCACAATGCGCTTTACCACGTTGCCGGTATTCAGCTGTTGGTACTGCACGGTCTGCGGCGTGTCGGGCTGCTCGTCCTCTCCGGTGTACGGCACACGGGCGCCGCGCACAAGCATACGGTGGGTGTTGATGGCATAAGGTGTGCAGGTGACCAGCGTGCAGTAGTCCCCGCCGGGGATAATTTCCAGATCCTCGGTGTTTTCCGGCTCCACGACCTTGACCTGGTCTACCTGATACGCCAGCACCTCGTCCATGATGTGGAGGTAAAAACGGTCGCCCTCGCCCAGCTTGTCCAGGTCGGTAAACAGTACCGCCTCGGCCAGACCGCGGTGCCCCGTCAGAACACTGTGGGTGCCCGCGCCGCCTAGCGGATAGCTGGAGCCTTCCAGATGTCCGACGCCCTTTACCAGCACATCGTCGCTTGTGCCCTCATAAATGGGCAGGTTTACGTCAATTTTGGGTATGGTAATGTAGCCAAGGCTCTCGCCCACGTCCAGCATGTCCACATAGCTTGTGCCGATGTCGTCCGCTTCGCCCGCCGCGTCGCGGTCAATGGCATTGTTCAGCTGTTGGTTGTAGCGGCGCGCAGCCTCCTTGGCGGCGTCGATTTTCTCGGCGTCCATCGACTGCACGGTGTCGTTGTAGCTTTCAATGACCGAGCTTGCGTGGCGCTGTGCCACCGCGTTGCTGACAACGGGGTACATGGCCACGCCGATGCCGGAGACGATCATCAGCGCAGCAAAGCCAAGTTTTAATTTGACGGTGGTTTCCATTGCAAAGAGCCTTTCTGTAAATGGGTGACGCACTGCCACAACCGCCCATAGGGGAAGAACCGTTTCCGGCCCTTCCCCTATGGATTACCCGTTTATTTTGCTGTGGGTGTTTGGATGGTGTGCATTACGCACGGTTGGATTTCTTTTTCAGGCTGAACAGAACGCCGACGCCCGCCAGAACCAGCAGCACACCGATACCGCTGAACAGCAGCGTACCGAAACCGCCGGTGACAGGCAGCGTAAAGCCCTTGCGGTTGACGACTTTGGCAACAGCAAGTTCCGTTTTTGTGGCATCGCCATTGGCATTAGTGAATGTGGTTGACGTAACCGTGCCATGCTTAACCAGATTGCCACTGGCGTCATATACGTTGGTCTTTTGCCAAGTAGTTGTGGCGGTAACATTCAGCTTAACCTCAACAGGCTTTGTCAGCAGGTTATAGCCCTTAACCGTCTTGGTTTCGACCAGATAGTAATCACCATTGGCAAGACCGTGGGTGTAGTTGGTGGCGTTGTTAGAGTCAGACGTATCAATGATGCCGCTTGCGTCAGTTGTCAAGCCAGACTTTACAAGAATCCAGCTTTTAGTGCTGTCAAGACCTGCTTTTTTGACGGTTTCAGCATTTACAATAGGCGTTTCTCCCGTCTTGGCTTCACGGTACAGGTCAAACACAACGCCGGGCAGTGCAGTAGTTCCGTTTTCCGCAGTTTTTACCACCTTGATGCCAAAGCTGTACATAACAGCGCTGTCCTCAATGGTGTTCGTGCTAGGTGCGGCGGAGGAGTCGTGGGTATTGATTTTATTGGTATATTCAAGTTTCGCGTTATTCGAGTTGCCGTTGCCGCCGACTGCAGCGGTATCCTTTACAACAGCGTTGTAGGTAATGGTCACCGTGTGTCCGGCATAAGCCTTTACTGTGGCGGAATCGAGTTTGAATGCAATTTTGAATCCATCTGTGCCTTCGGCTGCAACCGTATAATCCGTGCCACTCATCAAGGCTGTAGTGTTGTCTTTAATTTTGATGCTGCCTACATTATCCTTCAAACCCGTCGGCGTGTCGGTGACGGTAAAGGTGGAAAGTTTCTCAATGTTCTTCGGGACTTCAATCGTAATTTTGTAAGGAACGGTATCGCCGACACCGTACTGGGCATCTTGCGTCCAACCGGTGCCATTGTAGACTTCCTTCTTCATATCGGGGCGGTGGTTGGCAACTTGAATGGTTGCATTAGGAGTGGCTGTATTTTCGCCTACCTTAATCTGACCATCCTTCTGCACGGTAAAGGTGTGGTATTCCGCATCCAAGATATAGCCCTTGTTAGCAGAATCACCGCTGTATGCATCCTCAAAAATGCGGTAGTCGCCATGCGAAAGCCCTGCAATTGTAATTTTACCGTTTGTGTCCGTTGTCAAATCGTAGGTGCTGCGATTGCTATCGTTTGCAGTAATGTCTGTCCAATTTGCGCCATTCTGTTTCTGTAGCTTGAACTTAACACCCGCCAACGCGACCTCAGAACCACCGCCGGTATAGCCCTTTTTCTCAATCGTGATTTGACCGTAGGCGGTGCTGTTTTTCGGGTAAACGTGGACATCATAAATCCAGTCCGTCAGCTTGTTCGTGGTGGTCGTATCAGCAATGCGCGTCATAGGTACAGAAACCAAGAACGGGTCAACAGGGGACGTGACCTTATCGGGGGCGCTTGTTTCAACAACCAGATACAGACCGAAGTCAAGACCGTCTTTTTTGGCTACACCAATATCGGTTCCAGAAGTTGCGGTTGTAACCGTGTCTATCTTGTTGCCATTAACTGTGATTGCGCCAGTTGCTGAATCCTTTGAATAATACTTACTTGCATCTATCTTGGAAAAGTCTTGACCAGTCGCAGCCGCTTGACCGCCATAATAGGCTTTCAGCCATTCCTCATTCTGCACCTTGTAAATCTCAAAAGTTACCCCGCCCAGCGGCTTTGCGTCTGTGGGCGCGGCTTCGCCCTCGGCACCGGTACCCTGTTGGGCTGTTGTTGTCGATGCAGGGTTATACTCATACTTATGAATCGTAATGCTGCCCGTTTTGCCCGATTCCCAAACAGGCGTACCGTCTGCCAGCCTCGTCGTTCCCGTCGTCCCCGCCGTCGTCGCCCCTTCCGCCATGGCGGGCATGGCGCAAAGGCTCAGGGTCAGGGCGGCGCTGAGGATTGCGGTAAATAAACGTTTCAGTTTCATTTTGATGCATACCTCTTTTTTCTATGTTGGTTTGTGTAGAGGGGTGGGGGTCAGGAACGTCTGCCCCCTTTCTTATTGTATCGGAACACCAGCACCAGCAGCACAGCCACCAGTGCGGGCAAACCTATCAGCAGCCACAGGCTGGGTGCGTCCGCGCCCGTGTGCGGCAGGGTAAAGCCCTTGCGGTTGTAGATCGTCAGGGCAATGTTGTACACGCCGCTGGCATCTGTGGTTTTCGAGCCAAACGCCGCGCCATCGCGTCGGCATTGCCCGTCCGCTGTCAGCGTAAATTCGATGGGCTCGGCCAGCAGGGTGTAGCCCTCGGCGGTCTTGGTCTCGGTCAGGCGATAGTTGCCGGGGGTCAGGGACGCAAAGCTACATTTGCCTTGGTTCGTGCTATCGCTGCCCGTCACGCCGTTATAGGTTGTTTCAGCCGCGCCGCTATCGTTCAGCTTTTCCAGCTTGAACTCCACACCGCCCAGCTTTATGCCGGCATCCTGTGCGTCCTGCTTTGTGATAACCAGCTTATATTTGGCATCTTGCAGTTGGTTGGTCAGGGTCAGCGTTTTGTTGGTCGAATCGCCTGTGACGCGGGTGGTATTGAGAACCTTGTACTTCTTGCCGTTGATCTCAATCACATCGCCATCCGCGCCGCCGTAAAATTTCCCATCTGCCGACGCGCTTTCCAGCACGCGGTAGGTGTAAGCGACACGCGCACTCTCCGACTTGCTCGCATCGTACTTGTCCAACCCGGTAAACTGTTTGGTCCAGCCTTCGTAACCGTCGGGTTTTTTCAGCTCTACGCGGTCATACCCCGGAACCGTCAGCCAGGTGTTTTTTTCCTCCGGCGTTTCAGTGCGCTGCAGTTGCAGGTAAATGGCGTCGGGCAGGTCGGCTTGCGGAATGTCCGTCTTACCGTCCTGTTTTTTCCACTCTTTTTTGACCGTTATGTCAATCAGTTCGCGGGCGGTGTTGACAAACGTTGCCGTTGCAGTTTTCCCACATTCAATGGTGCCGTACGCCATGCCGTCCGCGGAAACAGCGCGGTCTGTGACGCCCTCGATGGACACCGATTGCAGGCTTGTGCCCGCCTGTTTATTTTCCGACACAACAAACCGTGTACCGACAGGGATTTTGTCGATCACAATCTCGCCGTAGTACTTGTCACCGTGTTTTTCCACCATGCATTCGTGCTGTATCGGCGGGATTATGCCGCCGAGGCTTTGGCCGCCGACATCGCCGAATCGGACGGTAAAGGTAAACGTCTTGCCTTCCAGTTGCCTTTCCTCGCCTGCGGCGGGGACCTTGCGTATAATCAGCTTGCCTGTCTTGACCTTGTTGTTGAAAACCACTTTCAGCTTGGTCAGCTCGTTATCATCGGCCGAATTGCTGTAAGAGCGAAAAACCAGTGCAGTGCTCGGCTTTTTGGCCTCTGTGTACGCGTTCTGGGTGTTGTTTCCGTCAAGGGTTGCAACAACCGCCTTTTCCGTTCGGCCATCGTTCGGGGCGGTGCCGCTGACGTTTTGCAACGTGTTAACCTCGCCCGTCGTAACAACTTTACTATTGCCGCTTACACTTGTAACAGGTACGTCGTTTTCGTATACCGTCCAAGTTGTATCGTACAGTTCGGTGTCGATCTGCTCTTGCAGGGCTATGTAGCTGCCGCGGCGGAACTGGTCATTAAAGGTAACGGTCTCACCGTTCTGCAGCAGGAACTGTCCGTTTTCATCCACAACGTCGCCGTTGCCAAGGTTAGAGGAAAACACCGCATAGGCCGCGTTTTCCAGCTTACCGCTTGTGGCAGAGCCATAGTCGGGAACGTCGTACTGCGCGGTGGTAAAGCCTGTTTGTTTCGGCAGGGTCGGCGCACTGCGGAATGTAAAGTTGCGCAGGTAAATGCTGCGGTTATAGTTATCGCCCACCGTTATGCTTTTTAGCTGCGTTTTGTCGAAACCCTCGACTTGTTTCAGGGAGTTCAACATCAGCCGTACGGTGTACCACGTTCCCGGGTGCAGCGCGGTCGCCGCGCCGTAGACATCGCTGCTTTGCAGCCCCTTGGTGCCAAGGCAGCCCATTTGCTTGCCGTTTGTGTCCCAAAGTTCCACATACAGGTTGCTCAGGGCGCAGGTTTCGGTCGACTCGCCCTGCACATAGACATCAAAGGTCAGGTAGCTGTACGGACTTATATCTATGGCTGTGTCCCATGTCAGTGTGCCGCGGCGCTGGTCGCGGTATAGGCTGGATGGGTCACTTTTATCCGATGACCACAGCACGGCGCTGCCTTTGTCTTTGTCTACATTCTCCGGCAGGGACGACTCATAGCTTAATAGTCCCGTGACCGAACTGTATACGTCGTTCGGAAGTTCGTAGGTCTGGATTTTCGGTTTATCAGTACCTTTTGTTTCGTAGTGGGTGGCCAGATTTTGGATGTTGAAGGTGAAAATTTTCTGGTTTTTGAAACTGTCTCGGAACAGCGGGTTCACGTCCGAAACATCGACCTGCTTTTCGACCTGCAATTCGTTATGGTCGGGGAAGTTGAACGCCAGCGCCATGTTAGACTCCCACATGCCGCGCTCCATGTAGTACATGGTCAGGGTGTGGGTGGATTGGTTTTCAAGGGTTTTGGTGGTGCCCTTCTTATTGAACGTGATCGGTTGGCCGTTGTAGTTGACGGTTTTGGTTGTTTCGCCGGACCCATAGACCATGGTATCATTTTGGTCGGTGTTCTTGTTGGAGCTGACGTAGGGGGTTACGGTGTTGTTTGCGCCAAATTCCAGCAGACCGGACGCTTTACCGTGCGCGCCGCCGACATCCAGCATCAACTTGCCGTCAATGTAGACCCACACGTCATCGTCGCCGGAGAAGAAGAACTTGATAGGAACTTCAATGTTCCTGCCGCTGGTGTCTTTTCCTACAACAACCTTGCCGTCCTCTGTAAGCGTAAAGTCAAATTGCAGCTTGGCGCCAAAGCCGTAGTTGTATTGGGGGGCACTGCCGGTAACTGTTTCGTTAAACGGGAAGAAACCATACCCCTTACCGTTTGTACTGTTGTCGGCACCACGGTTAAGTGAGGCATCATCTTTCGTACCATTCCCCGCCAGATAGTAGCTTTGGCGGGCGCTGTCCTGTTTGAGGTACAGCGAGGTTTCGTTGCTGTCATAGTACCAATATTCGGCTTTGCTCTCCGGGTCGTTATCGTCCGGACTGTCCGGATTTTGCGCAAAAACGGGTTTTTGCTTGAGTGGGAAGGAAACATCCTCGTACACCTTGCCCAGCACGGTGTTAAAGGCGTTTTTGCCTTGCAGGAAGTCTTTGTCAAAGTGCGGGTCAACCGACGCATTTGTTGTGGAATTCTTGGTTCTTAACAGCGGCAGACCGTTTGCCGTACCGTCAGAGGTCTTGCTTTCCACAAGGCCCTGGAAGGTGCGGTTGTAATCGTCGCTTCCGTTACCACTATCATCCAGTGCCGAGTTGTTCACGGCCATAAAAGTTTTGTAAGCTGGACTGTTCGTATCGTTGCTCCAGCCGTATAGACCCATACCGGCGGCAACGGTTGCAAAGGGGTTGCCCCAACCATTTATTGACGGTTGGAAATGCCCGGTATAAAGTGGGTATTTGACATTGTCGTTTGCCGTGTAAGCGCTGCTTAGTGCGCGGTTGAACTGCTCAAAAGTGACGTACCCGCGCTGGGAACTCGTGGTACTGTCCGGGTACGTGTCGCGGTTCAGGCCGTTCAGCTCGTAGTCGGTGTAGTAATCGTACAGGGTGCTGGTGATATACTTTGTATCCTTTTGTTGGGTAAAAATGCCGCTGTTATCAATGTCCACAACGGCCGCGTTTTTGCCGCTTTCGGCATCGCGGACAGAGGCTTTCTCGCCCCAGTAGCCGTCACGGTTGACACCTTCGCCACCCGTGTAGGCCGACGGGTCGCCGTCGTCAGCAAAGAAGCAGGGTTCTTGCAGGGTTGGGGGGATTTCTGCCGTGCTGTACTTTCTGGTCTTGTTGTCTTTTGCGGGGGCGTTTTGGTTATCCGTTGCGGAGAATTGCACCGCGGTGTAAGTTTTTTCGCCGTCGGGAATCTCGCAAGACCACAGCTTGCGGGCGGGAGTGGTGGAGTCGGCTGTTACCAACGTCATCTCCTTCGAAGTGACATGGTTCTCTGAATCCGTCAGGAAGCAGAACATTTTGTTGTCAATGCCCGGCATAGGCTGTTGCTGTAAACCCTCGCCCTCGTAACCGTACGAGGACAGCGTGGCGTCAAAGTAAATCTTTTTGCCCGCGGTAAGCAAATCACCGCCCGCGCTTGCCCAGGTGCTTGTGGTATCGTTGTAGACATAGCAATTTGCCGCTGTTAAGTCCAGTTTCTGGGCGTCCGCGTAGGGGGCTGCGGTGGAGTCCGTGGTGAAATCATACAGAGCGCTTTGGCCATTGTTCCAAGTAAACTGCACAAACCGCGACTGATTGTCGGGGATCCGGATCTGCTGCGCGGCAAGTTTGTCCGCATCCACCGTGCCGATCGTTTGGCTGCCGGTTGGTGCCAGGGCGCTGTTTTCCAGCTTGTAAAATGTTGCGGTTACGTTGGTAAGCACGGTGCCGCTTGCATTTTTGAAGTAAAGCGGCGTGTCCTTGTAATAGTACTCCACGCGCGTCCATTGGGAGGGGTTGTATTTTTGATTCTGGTTGAAATGATTGTGGTCGTTATCACTTGTTTCATTGCCTGTTCTGACAAACTTTTTGCCTGCAAGCAGGTCAATCGCTGTCAGGTAGGCATCATTGACTCCATCGTCCCTGCCAAAGGCGTTGATTTCTTCTTTCCAGGTATTGTTATTGTCTATATAATACTGGAAGGCGATTCGATAAAACCCGCCCGCCGGATAGTCCGCAGAATTCAGCGTGATGCTGAAGATTTTGTGGGTATTCTGGCCGGTTACTGTGGTTTCGGTATCCTCCATGACTTTGTTTATGTAGGCACTTGTACCGTTACCCGTGAACCCGAGGAAACGCATGGTGCAATTTCCGCCATTTGCACTTAATTTATCGTATGTGCCGTCATCCTCAAAATAAATGGTTGTCGTAGCCGGGATAAAGCCCGTCGATACACTGGTGTCCGCTATCGTATCAGGTGTGTTCGCGTCATCGTTGTCAGGCAAATCATCCGCAAGCATAGTATCTTCTTCGTTAGGGTTGTCCCCGTCAGCAAAAAGAACATCTTGCTCTGTGTTGGTTTTTGCCGCCGTGGTTTCCTCTGCGTTGATGGCATGGTTTGGCGCGGCAGCCGTATCGGAAGTGTCCGCAGGGGTTTTGTTCGTCAAGGCTGGGTCGGCAGGGGCGGTGTCCGTATCGGCGGCGGGAGTCTGATTTTCTGCCGCTTCCTGGGTTTTGCCGTCATTGTTCGGAACCGTTTCCGTGTTTTGCACAGTGGTTTCCGTTTCTGTTTTCGGCTCGTTTGCGGCGGGCGGGGTGTTTTCTTTGCCCGGAACCGTTTCCGAATCCGTCACAATAGGCTCTTGCGCAGGTTCTACACCCTTGCTTGACGTGTCTGCGGCAGGAATGGTCGGAATCGTTTCCGAACCTGCGTCAAAAAATAAAGCCTCATCCTCAGCTGCATAAACCGGCAGAGCCATACCGACCAGCAGGCACAGGGCGACAAGCAGTGCCGCCGCACGGTGCAGGATAGAAAATGCTTTCGTCATTTGCTTCGACTCCTTTTCTATACATGTGTGTTCTCACGATATATCGGGGGAACGCGCGCCATTCGGCGCGATTTTATGCGCTGCGCACATCTGGCACGGAAACGGACTTTTTCCACAAGCTGAGCTGTATTTACAGTCTTTTTTGAGAATATAATCCGATGGGCAAACATTTGCGCTTACGTCGGGAAAAATAAGACACGGTATGTTTGTTGTGTGCCTTTTTATTTATAGGGAACAGTATAATACTTTGGGATGAAAATTTCAATACGGCTAAATTCAAGCAAGTGATTTTTTGGCAGATTGCAAAATTTTGACTTGTCGAATTCGTCACAATGACAAGCGCTTTCGGCAACTATTATACACACCGCCAAGCACTTGTTAAAATCTTGCTGATGCTTTTGCGCAACTATTGCGCAAAAATCGCCACAAAAAAGCGTAAACACAACACAAATTCAACGGGAATGTCCGTGAATTTGGTCGTGTGTGTGCTTGCGGTTTTATCCTTATCCGGAGCCGAAAAGGGCAGAGGTCAGCTTTGTTGGCTTGTCCAAAAGCGGACGGCTTCATCCAGCCAGCCCTCACAGGCAAGACCCTTGCCCAGCCCCACGCCGTGGTCAACGCCGTGGTAGACTGTCAGCTTATGCGGTGTTGCCTTATATCTTCCCTGAGTATGCAGACTGTCAAAAAACTCTTGTAGGGGCGAGCATTGCTCGCCCGTGTCCGTTTGCCTGTGAAAAAAACTTACCAGGAAAAGGCGTTGCTGCGCCAAGTTGGCGGGCGACCAATGGTCGCCCCTACATATTCAATAGGCCACAAATTTGACACGCCGGAGTATGAGCAGGAGTTGACAAGCAAGTTACGGTGGCCGCATAAAAAGGCGCACGGCAAACACACCCGGGCAAGGACTGCGCTTGCCGGGAACAGCATGTGAGAGGTGTCCCTTGCGCTATAGGACACCCGGCAAAAGGGCGCACCTCGCCCCTGGTCGAGCCTTTGGGGGCGGAAGGCTTTACCCGCCGATGGCATCCTCGACCACGTCCAGCAGGTGGCAGGGGTCGAGCTGGGCGGCGGTGCAGCGGCGTGCGAGGGCCTCGACGAGGGCGCGGTCCAACGATACGTCGGAGATAAACTGTACGACCTGCTGGCAGCCGCGGAGGTCCCGCGCGGCCAGAATGCCGTAGGTAGTGTAGGGCCCGAGCTCGGGCGCGGAGAGCTTTTGACAGACAACGCGATAGGTATACACGATTTTCACCCACTCCTGCTATGCTACATAACAAAATATATTGACAAAAAATGGTAACCGGAGTAAAATTGTGGTAGTGTTAGTGTACTTATAGATGCCGCCCTTCACAATATAGCATATCCCGGTGTGCAAAGTACACAACCAGTGCCGGAAATTTTGGCGGCGCATTTTGCACCGCCGCTTTGCTGTTTTTCCGGCGGTGAATCGCGTTTTGAGGGGAGAGAAGATGTTATGTCCGCATATCGATACCGTGTGGCAGAAGCAATGACCGCTGCGAGGGAGGCAGCGGGTGTTTCACAGCGGGAACTGGCAGACCGCCTGGGCCGGGATAAGCGCACGATCCAGAAATGGGAAAAGGGCGAGATGAAGATCGCGCTTGAGGATTTTCTGGCCGTCTTTGATGCGCTAAAAGTGCAGGTGGAGCCCTACTCCAAATGGATTCGGCACCCAGAGCTTTTCCCCAATGGTCTGTCGGACATCCTGCAATACTCCACTGATAAAAAGCGCGCGGCACTGGGGGATTTCTACCGCTGCCAGGCGTCGCCCATGGAGGTCGAGCAGGAATATTACTTTCTGTATGCTGACCACGGCAGCGACTACCACGGCATGTACCAGCAGTGGATGGCCAACCTGCTGACACCGCTGCGGGATCGCCGCCGCATCTGTGCCCAGGTTATTGAGAATTATAACGAGGCCCTTGCCACCGGGACCATCACCGACCCGGACGCGCCCCAGCCCAACATGGAGGTCCTGCAGGCCTGCTATGAGGCCAGCGCCCAGAGCATCCAGAACGGCGCCAACGGCTACACGATGCTGAGCCTTGATTTGAACCGCTGACAAAAGCATAAACCCGCCGCCCTCTGCGTACACTCTGCGCAGGGGGCTTTGTTATGGCTGCACTTGTACAAAGGATTCGGGCGCGGGCGGCATCGCTGCCGACATTCGACATACCGTTTCTGCTGATCTTGCTGCTGTTGTTGAGCTACGGGCTCATCATGCTGTTCTCCGCGGGGTACGCGGTGGCGCTCTACCGCCGCGGCGACGCCTACACCTACATCCGTCCGCAGCTGCTGTTTGCGGCGCTGGGCGTGCTGGCTATGTACGCGGCCAGCCTGGTGGACTACCACGTCTGGCACAGGCTGGCCTGGCCGATGCTGGGGATCTCGCTGCTTTTGCTTGCCATTGTGCTTTTCATGCCGGAGTACAACGGCTGCAAGCGGTGGATCGTGCTGCCGGGGCTGGGCACGCTGCAGCCCAGTGAAATCGCAAAATTCTCGATTGTGCTGGTGTTCTCGCATATCATCTCACTGAACCACGACAGGATGAAGTCGTTTTCCACAGGCGTTGTGCCGTTCGCGCTGATTCTGGGGGTCGTCACGGTGCTCATGCTGCTGGAGCCGCACCTGTCCGGCACGCTGCTGATCCTGTCCATCGGCGCGGTGCTGATGTTTGTGGGCGGCACAGGGCTGCAGTGGTTCGGGCTGGCCGGGGGGCTGGGCGCGGCGGCCATTGCGGCGGCGGTCATTGCGCTGCCGGAGCTGGTGCCCTACGCCACGGACCGGCTCGCGTCGTGGCGCGACCCCTTTGCCGACCCGCTGGGCGAAGGTCACCAGACGATCCAGAGCCTCTACGCCATCGCGTCGGGCGGGCTGGCCGGGCTGGGGCTGGGCA